>JAEEGG010003321.1_pt1 | contig 40152 bp, 37 predicted proteins | sample 9134161 | NCBI WGS metagenome assembly JAEEGG01 (sample SAMN16246543, study PRJNA631951) | gut metagenome | biome: gut microbiome; feature: rumen; material: CR-attached | host: Bos | place: Iran: Karaj | collected 2018-10 | reverse complement strand
TGCACCACGACGCCGATGATTGCGGCATCACTGTTTTCCTTAAGCAGAATCGAAACAAAGGCCGCCACCATGAGGACATAAATCAACGGATCCTGCAGCTGTTCCCAAAATCTTACTGCCAGGCTTTTTCCCTTTGGCTTCTTTAGTTCATTTTTTCCGTTCCTCGAGAGCCGCTTTGCCGCTTCCTTCTCTGACAGCCCCAGACCTTGGTTCTCCATGCTTCCCTCCGTGGGGATTTTCAGCTTTCCTTCATGCTTATGCAAAAAAAGGACCAGCCATGCATTCATGGCCAGTCCTTTTCTTTTTTATTCATGCTCTATCTTGTTTTTATCCTTTCCTGCAGTTTTCGACGTTCCTGCTGCTAACGCAACAATTCCTTTGTATAGGGATCCTTAGGATGTTGGAAAACCTCCTCTGTCTCACCAATCTCCAGGATTTTTCCGTCCTTCATGACCATGATGCGGTCGCTGACCTGATAAATCACGTTAATGTCATGGGAGATGAATAAGAAAGAGGTTTTCAGCTCCTCCTGCAGGCTTCGGATCAATTCCAAAATCTGCGCCTGTATGGTAACGTCCAACGCTGATACGGGTTCGTCCGCAATGACAAGTCCAGGCCTCGTGATCAATGCCTGTCCAATACTAATGCGCTGACGCTGGCCACCGGAGAGCTGCGAAGGCCTCCTGGTAAAATACTTCTCCGACATGCCTACCTTGCGGAGCATGTCATGGGCCGCAGCCTCACGATCCTTCTCAGACATCGCTTTGGACGGATCCAATATTCCCTGTGCGCGAAGCGGTTCCTGCAGAAGCCACCCAACCGTTTTCATGGGATTCAAGCTACTATAGGGATCCTGAAAGACCATCTGCGGGCTGTTGGAATGATGGGTTACGCTCCCCTCCGTCATCTTATTCAAGCCAAGAATTGCCTTGGAAAGCGAGGTTTTTCCGCATCCGCTCTCACCGACGAGTCCAAGAATTTCGCCTTCGTAAACATTAAAGTCCGCATGATGAACCACGCACTTTTTCACAGTCTTCCCAAACAGAGAATTTGCATTCTCGCGGTAAAATACGCTAAGGTCACGAACCTCCACCAAGGGACGAATCTTCTCATGCGGCGACTTTCTCTTTCCCGTTCTTCCGGGAACGGCGCTGATCAGCTTCTTCGTGTATTCTCCCTTCGGATCATTGAAAATGTCCTCCGTATGGCCGGATTCCACAATCAGACCGTCCTGCATGACCAGAATCCTGTCACAAAGCCTTCTCGCAAGATTCAAATCGTGCGTGATAAAGAGCAGGGAGTTCTTTTGCTCCTGATTGATCTTTTTTAGAAGTTCAATAATCTGGTTTTGTACCGTGACGTCGAGCGCCGTCGTCGGTTCATCCGCAACGATCAGGCCAGGATGCAAAATCACGGCCATGGCAATCATTACGCGCTGTCGCATGCCTCCGGAAAGCTGATGTGGGTAACAATCATAAACCCTCTCTGCCTCACGAAGTCCCACGCCTCGCAGGGCTTCCAGCACGCGATTCTTCCTCCGTGCCTTCTCTTCCCTTCGCTCCTCGCGCCATCCCGTGAAACCTACTGCATAACGAGTCTTAGCTTCCTCCATCTTCACGCCTTCAGCATCCGCCAGCTGACCCTTTTGCGTCTGTATTTCGTTTTGCTTCGGAGCACTTGCAATGCTTTCTCCAAGGCACTTTCTGTCATGGAGAAGGAGCATTTCCTCCACCTGCGCACCGACCTTCATCGTAGGATTTAAGGAGGTCATGGGCTCCTGAAAGACCATGGACATTCTCGGTCCCTGGTATTCCCGATAGAGTGCATTGTCTCTTGGCTTTCCAGCCTCCAACAAGAGCTGATCATCATAATAAATCTTTCCAGAGGTAACATGGGCACTCTCTGAGACGAGCCCCATTAACGTCAAGGCCGTCACGGACTTTCCGGAGCCAGATTCTCCAACGACGCCGAGAATCTCACCGTCCCCGATGGTAAAAGAAACGTCTCTGACAACCTCCGGGCCATCAAACGCCACGGAAAGATGTTCAATCTTAATCATTTCTTTTTCTCCTCCTTTCGACGAACTCCTTCGCTCAGGAGGGAAAATCCCAGCACGATCCATACGATGGTCAGTCCAGGTGCCAGCGCATACCAAGGGGCACGACCAAGATAGCCCTGTGCATCCGACAACATCTTTCCGAGGCTTGCATCTGGAGGCTGTACGCCGATTCCCAAATAGCTCATGCCAGACTCGGCCAGAATCGCGTTATTAAAGCCTATGGTCACGCTCACCCAGAACACGGACCAAATGTTAGGCAAAATATGAACAAACAGAATCCTTAGCTTCGATACGCCCATCAATCTTGCGCGACAGACAAAGTCCGAATCACGTAGGCGTATAAATTCACTTCTGACAATACGCACGTAGCTCGGCGTAAATACAATGCCAAGGGATAAAACAACATTTTGCTTGCCACTCCCCAGAATACTGATCACAACCAGTGCAAGCAAGATACTTGGGAATGCATTCACGGCATCCGTAATTCGCATGATCACTTCATCCAAAATACCACCAAAATAGCCCGTGACCGCACCGACCAAAATGCCGGCTGAAGCAGAAATCAAAACGATCAGGCTGCTGACAATGACCGTGGTTCCGATCCCCTGCATCACACGTGAGAAAATGTCACGTCCAAAATTGTCCGTACCAAACAGATGTCGCAGGCTCGGTGAATGAAAGCGCTCCGCCACGGACATGGTTGTCGTTCCATAGGGAGTCCAGAAAAAGCTAAGAATTCCAAGCACAACGGCAAGGCCGGTCATAAACAGCCCGACTAAAAGGTACATATTCTGTTTTTGAAACCATGCACCAAATTTCTTCAATGCTCCCTGCTCCTTTTCTGCAAGCTGCTCTTTTCCGCAAGCTGCTCCTCTTTTGCAAGCCGTTCCTTACCAAACCTTTCTCAATTCCATTTATCCCCATATATGGACGCTGAAATTATTTCGAACTGATTCTCGGATCAATGACGCGGTATAAAATGTCCACTAAGAAATACACGAAAATAACGACAAAGGTAATATATAAAATCAAGATCTCCACTACGGGGAAGTCTCTTGTAGATATCGAACTTATCAGTAATTTCCCGATGCCCGGCAGGCTAAACACCTGCTCGACAACGATGCTTCCAGCGACGATTTCCGCGATGATCATGCCGAGGAAGGTTACGACTGGCATCATGGCGTTACGAAGAACGTGCACGTAGGACACGCGCCTTTCGGATGCGCCCTTGCTAAAGGCCGTGCGCACGTAGTCGCTGCTTCTTTCCGTCAACATGGAATTTCGAAGGAATCTTGCCGTCATGGCAATTTTGGGGATGGCCACGGAAATGGCCGGAAAAATCAAGTAACGGATGCATCCCCACAGGTCATCGCGAAAGCTCACATAGCTTCCGGGAGCAAACCACTTGAGGACAAATCCAAAAAGATAGGTCACGAGAACGCCAAGAAAGAAGGATGGGATGGCCATTGCCGTCTGTGTTCCCATGTTCAAACTGACGTCAAGAATCTTGCTTTTGCTCCGCGCCCAAAAGACGCCAAGCGGTATGGCAATCACAATAATAATCAGCATGGAAAGCGCCGCCAGAAGGAGCGTCACAGGGAGCTTGTCCCCGATCAGCTCTGCCACGGGCATCATCTGATTCATGTTTTTCGAATAACGATAGCTCTCACCAAAATCACCCTTCAGGACATTTCCTGCCCAGCGAACGTATCGCACAACGGGAGGCTGATCCAGTCCAAGCTCTTTCCTTAAGGCTTCCTCGCGCTCCGGCGTGGCCTCCGTCCCAAGGATAGAGGTCACGACGTCGCCGGGAATAATCTGAAACGCAAGAAAGGCCAGCACGGATACCAGGAACAATGTCATAATGAGAGTTACGATTTTTTTCACCAGGTATTTCATGCCAGCCCTCCTAAATAAAATAAACAAGGGTTATTTGTTATTAAAGTAAACGGTGCTCATATCCTGTACGTAGATGGGATAGAACTTATATCCGCTCAGGTTCTTGTTCAGCGCGATGGTGATCGGAGGATCCTGAATGAATGCCGTTCCTGCCTCGTCTACGAAGATCTTCTGCGCCTCTTTATAATACTTTGCCTTCTCCTGCAGATCCATGCTTGCTTCTGCCTTCTTGTAGGCTTCATCGTAAGCGGAGCTTGCAAAGTTGATAAAGTTCTTCTTATGACCCGTCTGGAAACGAACCATGAGGTAGCTAGGCGTCATGTCACAGGTAATAGCACAGATGGAAGCCTGATAAGCGCGGCCCTGACGATACACATCCTCCAGCCAGGTATTCCAATCTACCAGCTCGATACTCATGTTGATGCCAGCTGCCTTCATCTGATCAGCAAGTACCTCTGCCGTCTGCACGTGTGCCTCGTAGTTTGAAGGAACAATCACGGAAAACTCAACGCCATTGGGATAGCCAGCCTCTGCAAGAAGCTGCTTTGCCTTCTCAATGTTCGCACCAGTGCCATACACGTCATTCAGGTCTACGTAGTAGTCCTTCAACGTCGGCAACATGGCAGCACTGATAATGGTTCCGTCTCCACCAGTGACAAATTCGTTGGCAAGATCACGATCCATTGCATAGCATACTGCCTGACGAACCTTGACATTGTCAAATGGTGCTACCTTGTTGTTCAGGAACAAGGCCTGCAATGCGTCAGAGGGTGCTGCAATGATCTGATAATCATTTGCAAGCTCTGCTGCCTGGGAATCCGTCAGATAGGAATACAGATCAATGCTGTGTCCCTTCAGCTCCAAGAGTGCTGCGTCTGCACCGCTGACAACCTTGAAATTGACTTCATCCAGATAAGGAAGTCCTTCCTGCCAGTAATCGGGGTTCTTCTTTACTACAAGGCCTTCCTGAGGCTTGTAGGATACAAAAGAAAAAGGTCCCGTACCAATGGGGTTACTGCCTTCTGCTTCTCCGCTTCCCGCAGGAATGATCGCAGTCGTGAAGCTGTAAATCAGCTCCAGATTGGCACTGCCCGTTGTTACCTGGACCGTATGCTCGTCAACAATATCTACGCTTTGTAGCGTTTGCAAGCTCGATACCAGTACAGTGCCGTCTAGAAGTCCGGATGCCCTCTCCAGGGAATATTTTACGTCCTCAGCCGTTACGTTCTTGCCATTGTGAAACTTTACGTTATCACGCAGGGTGAACGTATAGGTGAGCCCATCCTCCGAAACGGAGTAATCACTAGCCACTGCACAGATTAACGAGCCATTCTCATTAACCTTTAAAAGACCTTCAAAAATGTTGAACAGAATTTCCTTAGTTCCTGCCGCAGTTGCTTTGTGTGGGTCAAGACTGTCAATATCCTGTTGTACTCCAACGACTACCTTTCCGCCGTATTTAGGATCTACGGCCGGGGTCTGGTCCTGTGTGGTACCGTTTCCCTGTGTTTCAACGGTAGAAGCTGAAGCAGAGGACTTATCCTCCGAAGACTTGCCACCTGCGCATCCGCCCAGTGCAGCGACCAAGAGAAGTGCCATGAGGGTAATGCTAAATTTTTTCATAATGCTCTCCCTTTCTTCAAGAAAATAAATCTCTCACTATGTAATTGTCAAACTCATTGTAACATAGAAATTCTGAAAAGCAAGTTTTTTTCTAAGTACAAAATTTTAAAGTACCGTTTTACCACTGTTCGCGGTATCTGCTCGGCGACATTCCCTCGACTTCCTTAAATACACGAGAGAAATAATGCGGTGCGCCAAGGCCGCACTCCATGCCTATCGCCTCTACGGATTTCTCCGTGAAACGAAGAAGCTGCTTTGCCCTGGTGATGCGCACGCTGAGTAGGTATGCATTGATGGTCATGCCATATTGCTCCCGAAAAACTCTGGTCAGATAGAATTTATTGACGTAAAATTTTGCACTGAGATCATCCAGCGTTATTTTTTCCGCATAATGTGCATCCAGCCAAGCCTTGATGGGCACGACGGATTTCTTTTTGGCGGGAAGGTCCGCCGAATCCTCAGGATGCCAAGATTCCTTCATCAGAAGGGTCAAAAGCTCGCTAAGGCCCTCATGAATTCTCATGTCCCTAACATAATCAGCGCCTTTCGCCTGCTCAAACAGCTTCTTCCATGTCTGTAAGAACATCCCTTCGTCCTCTGGTCGAAAAGCGGCTCTTCCTCCGCGCTCCACATATTTTTCATAGATGACAGGAAGCGTCGGTCCATCAAAGTGACACCACTTCAGGGACCAAAGATCCTCCGCATTCGTCCTGTGGGAATATGGCTTTTGGCAATCAATGAACACACAGTCCCCCGTTGTCAACGGATATTCCCTTCCTTCATATTCCAGCATGCCAGAGCCTGCCGTCACCATAAAGAAGAGATAAGAACGAAGCCCCGCCCTGGCGGAGGCATGCGGCTTTTTCGCCTGCAGGGATCCAATCTCCTGAAGTGACATCAGCGCCGTTCTTGCAAACGGCGACGGCGTATATAATATTCGGTCTGACGCAACGATCAATGGTTGATCCTCGCTAAAAAAACGCTCCATGCATTCCTCCCGTGACTTCGCAATTTTTGACCTTATATGTCTTTTGCATGCATTTTTTCGTAAATGTCTTCCGCAGTACAGTCTGCTCCATACTTTTGCACAGCCTCGTACAAAGGTCTGATCGACTCCTCAGTGTCCTCTAAATCGTCCGCAATCTCCGTCAGGCTCTTGCCACGACTGATCTTTCGCTGAATTTGGCGAAGCAATCTGACAGTCTCTCCTTCTTCTAAGGCTTCCCTTCGGATTTTCTCCTTCTCTTCCCAAAATTTCATGTATCGGATTGCCACCTCCTCATCATGCTTTACAAAGCTCACCATTTCATGGAGTTTCCTCAGTTCTTCGGTAACGGCATTCTCACAGGTACTGTTTTCCGCGTATTTTAGGAACTGTGTCAGTTCCTCCGGCATGCCCTCCTGCCGACCCTTGGAATTCAGGAAGATCATCGTCACGCCGTCGTCAAACGGCATCTTCGGTTCCTCCATGCAGGAATTCCTTACCGTGTACCTCATGCGCCCAGCCCGAAGGGATCAAACGGCGTAATCATGATCATGACCAAGTTTTGAAGCTTGCCGTAATCCTCACCTGCCTTCAGTCCCCTTCCGTCCATCTTTGCGCGGTAGAATCTCATGCGCCGCGGCAAAGCCTTTACTGCTTCCGAGTGGCTGTCATTCTCAGGCTCCACGTCATAAACCATTGCGTCACTGCCCTCGTCCCCTTCCACCAGATAGGCGTCGAGGATGGCGCCGTGCAACTCCGTGTCACTCGCGAAATAGACACTCTGCGGAATCACCTTCAGCTTCCCGACCTCCCTGTTCAGCACGAGCCGCAGCAGGTACCTCGCAAAGGGCTCCCCGTAATCCGGGTGCGTTACCATCGTTCCGAACAAAAAATTGTCCAGCAAGTTCAGTTCTTCCAGTTTTCTTCTTTCATTTGCCATAGGCTTCCTCCTTTTGATCGGATGGATGGCAAATAAACGAATACAAATAACGTCTCGTCCGGATTTCCATCCGCCGATATTCGTGTTTTTCATACGGGGATAGACAACCGAAACGGTTAAAGAAAAGTCCCTGATATGTATCTTTAGCATAGCAAGGACTCTATAGTTTGTCAACATGTTTTTCCAGTTTTAGAAGATTCCCTCCTTGACTTTTCCCTGAAACAATGGTATCTTAAACATAAAGAAAGGCACTTGCTGGAACAAGCGCCTCTCTGGAGCCCCACTCCAAAGGTGGAGTCTTCCCAAACAGTTGGAGCTACCTCTTAATCAGAGGCGCCCATCCTGCTGGACACAGGGTGGGCTTTTTTTATGCTTGTTTCTCTTTTCGAGAAAGGTCAGCATCGCAACGATCAGACAACCAAAGGACAACAACAATCCAATGATTCCAATAAAAATCATAATGATTTCCGCATCCGTCATGCGCCTCACCTCCCCTCTTATGTAATAAAAACTAGACTGTTGGGAAGGCTTCCACCCCTGTTATGGGTTCCATATAAAAACCTAGCATACCCTTGTCAGGTTTTCAAGTCCCACAACTGATTGTTTATAAAAGTTTTAGAAAACTCATGTCCTGATAATTTCTCCCTAACCTGTCAATGCTTTTGACATAGAGCAGATCTCCTTCGCGAAGCCTTGTCACAAGCTTTTTGTACATCGGTCGGTTGAAGTCCTTCCCCGACTGCTTGTCGATAAACAGATCCTTCGCCGTGATCCCCATTTCATGCAGTGCGACCAGCTGCCGCAGTTCATTTTGCTCCTTAGTACTGACTCTGGCATACCCATAAGACTTCCCCATAATATGAATCTCCTTTCAAGTGATGTTTTACACCTTTTATGAGATTCATTTTAACAACTTCCATGATGTTGATAACAAAAAGTGCCCACCATTCCTGGCAGGCACTTTCTCTATGTTATGACCTTCTCTTTTTGATGCGATTATCGGCTGACCTGGATGTCGCCGCTTGCGGTAGATACATTAATCTTAAAGTAGGGTTCTTCGCCGATGGTACCTACGGCCCTCTTGCCATTCTTTACGTAGTTTACCTTCTCATCCGTCGACAGGCAATCGCAGAACGTACGGATGTCGCCGCTCGCCGTCTTCAGCGTCATCTCTACGCCGATTCCCTCTGGGATGGTAAAATATACGTCACCGCTTGCCGTGGAAGCCTCCAGCTTCTCACCAGCCTGCGTTACATCACAGGCAATGTCACCGCTTGCGCTGCGAAGCACTGCGTCGCCCTGAGCTTCCTTGATCTTGATGTCACCGCTCGCCGTGTTCACGTTGGTCTTTCCTACAACCTTTCCAACCTTGACGTCACCGCTTGCCGTTCTGATCTGTACCTCACCCTCAACAGCTTCGAAAGCAATGTCGCCGCTAACGGTCCCAAGGTTCACTTCGCCGATGGCACATGCACCGCAAATGTCGCCGCTGACCGTCTTGATCACCTGCTTTGCAGCTCCAATGTCCTCAAGCTTTACGTCGCCGGACGCCGTCAAAATCTTCAGCTCCTCCAGGGATCCTGCAAAGCCTTCCGGAAGGAATACTCTGATGATACCCCTTCTGGGGAATCCGATCATGTTGGAGCCATAATGAATTTTCAGTTGCTTTCCAGCAACGGTATACTGAAGAAGCTGATCCTCCTTGGGATCCTTGTTGTAGAACTCCTGAATAAAGATTTCAGGATCCGTGGTAAGCTGTACGTCAACATCCACGGGTGAGCTCTGCAGCTCCATAACAATACTGGTGATGCCATCGGTCGCAAACTTTCTCTCGTTGCAAACCTGCATGTCCTTATAGTTACCATCATCCGACTGGAAATTGATGCCCACGTCGCTGATGATCTGCTTAATGCTGTTGCTGACATTCTCAAAAATGTCGCTGGCAAGGAAGGTATTCAAAGCTGCCTTTGCCTGCTGGCCAAGGTCATTTGCCTCCTTCTCGAACTGCTGGCCAAACTGCTGACCGAAGTTCTTTGCCTGCTCGCCCAAATTCTTCGCCTGCTTCTCAAAGAACTCGCCCTGCCACTTCCAGTATTCACACTGCTTCTCCCAGTACTCGCTCTTTGCCTTGCCTCCCTTGCCGTCCTCGCTCTGTGCGCCAAGCTCAGCCAAAAGCTCTTCAATGTCACCGATGGAACCCATGACCATGGTATAGGACTGCTCCTCGGTAAAGCCTCTCTGGATCAGATCCTCATATTTCTCCTCTGCATTGGAGATCATCTCTTCCTGCAGCTCCTTTGCTTCCTGCGTCTCAGGTACGTTCTCGAAGAGATCCGTAATCGCTGATTTAATCATGTCCTTCATTTATTTAAGCCTCTCTTTCCGTCGCTCCTGCGACCTACCTATCCATTTTCCTACTTGATCAAAACGCGTTTTCAAAGACTTTTATACCAGCAGGCTGTCTATCATCGCCTTGGCCTTTTGCCATTCTGCCTTATTCTGGTCATAGACCTCACGGCCCTTTTCCGTAATGGAATAATAGCGTCTGCGGGCTCCTACTTCCTCATCTCCCCAGTAGGTCGTTACCAGGCCGTCCTTCTCCAGGCGACGAAATGCGGAATACAGGGTTGCGTCCTTCAGCTCGATCTGAGCCTCCGTCTTCGCCATAATCTCCTTGTTGATCAAATATCCATAGCTGTCATGTTCCGCAAGACTCGCCAGGATAATGGTGTCCGTGTTTCCTCTTAACAGATCCGATGCAATTGACATTATGCCACCATCCTTTCCAAGATTTTTTATCATAGATCATTTATTCAATTGATGTTCTTGTCTCGATGGTTATAATCTATCACAATATACCTCGCCTGTCAAGGTATATTTTATAAACAAATTATAAACTAAAAAAGGGATGATTCCCATCGGAACCATCCCTCCTACTTTCAGATATTTCTATCTTTGTATTTACTTATTTCTGAGCAACGTCCTTCATGGAGAAGCTGATTCTGCCCATCTTGTCCTTGCCGAGGCAAACAACGGTAACGACGTCGCCGAGGGTCAGGTAATCCTCTACGCGCTCCACTCTCTCCTTTGCGATCTTGGAGATGTGAACCATGCCTTCCTTGCCAGGCGCGAACTCGATGAATGCACCGAACTCCTTGATGCTGACTACCTTGCCCTTGAAGATCTGGCCTTCCTCGAAGTCGGTCACGATCATCTGAACCATCTCCTGAGCCTTTGCCATCATCTCCTTGTCGGTACCGCAGATGCTTACCATACCGTCATCGGTGATGTCAATCTTAACGCCGGTGCGTGCAATGATCTCGTTGATGGTCTTACCTCTCTGACCAACTACGTCACCGATCTTGTCAGGATCGATCTGCATGGAGATGATCTTAGGAGCATACTGGCCAACCTCAGGTCTGGGAGCAGCGATCGCAGGCTTCATGCAATTCTCCATAATGTAGAGTCTTGCCTCGCGGCAACGAGCGATGGCGCCCTCAACGATAGGTCTGGTCAAACCATGAATCTTAATGTCCATCTGAATGGCAGTAATGCCATCGGTCGTACCGGTTACCTTAAAGTCCATGTCACCGAAGAAGTCCTCAAGGCCCTGAATGTCGGTAAGCAGTACGAAATCGTCATCAGTCTCACCCGTTACCAGTCCGCAGGAGATACCGGCAACCATCTTCTTGATAGGCACGCCTGCTGCCATCAGGGACATGCAGGATGCACAGGTGGAAGCCATAGAGGTGGATCCGTTGGACTCAAAGGTCTCGGATACGCAGCGGATGCTGTAAGGGAACTCCTCTTCACTGGGCAGTACGGGGATCAGAGCCCTCTCTGCCAGTGCGCCGTGACCGATCTCTCTTCTTCCGGGTCCGCGGGAAGGCTTCGTCTCACCAACGGAGTAGGAAGGGAAGTTATAATGATGCATGTAACGCTTGGTTACTTCGTTGTCATCCAGGCCGTCAACCTTCTGTGCCTCGGAAAGAGGTGCCAGGGTACATACGTCGCAGATCTGGGTCTGTCCACGAGTGAACATTGCGGAACCGTGCACTCTGGGAATGATGTCAACCTCTGCAGCCAGAGGACGAATCTGGGTGATCTCACGACCATCAGGACGCTTGTGGTCCTTCAGGATCATCTTACGAACGGTCTTCTTCTCATACTGGTAAACTGCTTCGCCAAGGATTGCAAGCCACTCTTCGTTCTCGGCAAATGCCTCCTCCAGCTTAGCGGTGATGTTTCTAATGTTCTCCTCACGAGTCTGCTTCTCGTCAGTGAAGACTGCGACCTCCATCTCCTCGGGGGTAACGATCTTCTTCATTTCTTCAAACATCTCTGCGGGGATGGCACAGCTCGTGTACTCATGCTTCTTCTTGCCAACCTCGGCAACAATCTTGTCGATGAAAGCGATGATGGTCTGGTTGATCTCATGTGCCTTGTAAATGGCCTCGATCATCTTTGCTTCGGGGATCTCGTTCGCACCAGCCTCGATCATGATGACCTTCTCACGGGTGGAAGCAACGGTCAGGTTCAGGTCGCCTTCCTTCCACTGCTTCTGGGAAGGGTTCACGATGAGCTCGCCGTCTACCATGCCCATCTGGGTCATGGCGCAGGGACCGTCAAAGGGAATATCGGAAATGCAGGTAGCGATGGCTGCACCGATCATGGCAACCAACTCAGGTCTGCACTCGGGATCTACACTCATAACCATGTTGTTCAGGGTTACGTCATTACGATAATCCTTAGGGAACAGGGGACGCATGGGTCTGTCGATGACACGGCTGGTCAGAATGGCATTCTCACTCGCCTTACCCTCACGCTTGTTAAAGCCTCCGGGAATCTTACCCACGGCATACATCTTCTCCTCATACTCAACGCTCAGGGGGAAGAAATCAATGCCCTCTCTGGGCTTTTCGGATGCAGTTGCAGTACACAGAACGGTGGTGTCACCGTAATGCATGAATGCACATCCATTTGCCTGCTTGCCGACGCGGTTCACGTCAACTACGAGCTTGCGGCCGGCAAGCTCCATTTCATAGCTCTTGTACATAGTACCTCCTTTTTCCGGCAGTCCTAAGCGTAGCTCTGTATACGGATCAGGCCGCCAACCGTTTGATTTGACGGTGGCGTTTTCCCGCGACGTCTCATTCCTGCCACTTCGTTAAAAATATTTTCACACAAAGCGGAGGTTACCGAAACTACTGAAAAAAACGGGACCGCTCCCATACTTTTCAGTGGTCTCGGGTAGTTCCATCCGCTTTGGGTTTACCATTTTGACTGTTTCTTTTAAACAAACATAAGCGGAGCGCCCGCTTGCGGGCCATCTCCGCTCTTTTTTCTGGATTACTTTCTTAAGCCAAGCTTTTCAATCAGTGCACGATATCTCTCCAGATCCTTCTTCTTCAGGTATGACAGAAGACCACGTCTCTGACCAACCATCTTCAACATTCCGCGACGGGAATGATGATCCTTGGGATTCTCCTTCAGGTGCTCGGTCAGCTCCTGAATTCTTGCAGACAGTACTGCGATCTGTACCTCAGGTGAACCGGTGTCGCCAGGGGTTCTTGCATACTCGTTCATGATTGCGGTTTTCTTTTCCTTAGAAATCATTGCTCTTTTCCTCCTAATATAGTAGAATCTTGTTATCACCTGACACTAAGATCGGGTCAGAGCTGTCCCTAATCTGGGCGTCGGTTTTGCTCACGCTTTTGTAGTATATCACACTTCCTTCTCGTTGTAAACCCCCCATATTTTTTTCTTCAAAATCCCGAAAACTTCTCATTTTTTGCTTTATTACTTTAAACTGACAAATTGCTTGCAAATTTAGGGTGGATGGCCTATAATGAAACATGCGTTCAAAATTGTAGACGAGATGGCTTTTTTCCCGATTGTTTTTATGAAGTTTCACTTCATCAATCGAGGAATGGAAAGGAAAGAATCAACATGAGCTTTGAATTTATCAGAAAATTACCCACTCCCGCGGAGATCAAGGAGGAATATCCCCTTCCTCAAGGTCTTGCGGAATTAAAAGAAAAGAAGGATGCTGAGATTCGCGACGTGATTACGGGAAAATCCAATAAATTCCTATTAATTATTGGCCCCTGCTCTGCGGATAACGAGGATTCCGTATGTGATTACGTATCCCGCCTTGCGAAGGTTCAGGACAAGGTGAAGGACAAGGTACTATTAATCCCCCGCATCTATACGAATAAGCCCCGCACCACCGGTGAGGGCTACAAGGGCATGGTACATCAGCCTGATCCCGAAAAGAAGCCTGATCTTCTCGCTGGCCTGATTGCCATCCGCAAGATGCACATTCGCGCCATGACCGAGACGGGCCTGACGTCCGCTGATGAAATGCTCTATCCTGAAAATTACAGATATTTGTCTGACATCCTGTCCTATGTTGCAGTAGGCGCGAGATCCGTGGAGGATCAGCAGCACCGTCTGACCGTCAGCGGCTTTGACGTGCCTGCCGGCATGAAGAATCCCACCAGCGGAGACTTAGCCGTAATGCTGAATTCCGTCTATGCGGCCCAGCATGGTCATTCCTTCATCTATCGCGGATGGGAGGTCAACACCAGCGGTAATGAACTCGCCCACACGATCCTGCGCGGTGCGACCAATAAGCATGGTCAGAACATTCCGAACTACCACTACGAGGACATTGTCCACCTACTGGAAATGTATCACAAGATGGATTTAAAGAACCCTGCCTGCGTCATTGACACGAACCACTCGAACTCCAACAAACAGTTTGCGGAGCAAATTCGTATTGCAAAGGAAATCATGCACAGCCGCAAGGTAAATCCTGAAATTCATACTCTCGTAAAGGGACTCATGATCGAGAGCTACATTGAAGAAGGCTCCCAGAAGGTCGGCGGCGGCATTTATGGCAAATCCATTACGGATCCCTGCCTTGGCTGGGCTGACACGGAGCGCCTGATTTCCGAAATCGCAGATTTTGAATAATAGAATCCCAGTTTAAAATCGTTCGAGAATCCCGTGCAGGATTTTCGGATTCCAAAAGCTTTCCAGGTAAATGCCCATCCCCATCATGGCAAGTAATAAAAAGAGACTTGCCAGGCAGGCTTTCTTGGAAAGCTTTTGTTTTAAATAAATTCCTTCATAGAGGCTCATGCACCACTTCAGCAATAGCCATGTTGCAGGCGCATAGAACAGCCATTGTGGAAGCAGGGCTGCGGGAAGAAGTAAAACACCCTTGAGATGATATTGCCGCAAAGTCATGGTCAAAAATGCTCCCAGACTCCATCCCATCCATGTTGCCGTCATTCCGCAACAGATCGGTGCCAAATAGGTCGTTGCCGCCAGCAGCAGAAGCACGATCCACTTCCCTCGGATAAAAAGCAAGGAAAATAAAAGCTTACCGCCGTCTTCCGTTCTCGCCTGGACCTGCAAAAGGCTCTCTGGCCTCAAATAGCCATCCCCTTGTCCACAAAATAAACAAAGCAATATTCCAACAAAAAAACCGATTCCGCAGAGTGGCAACAGCTTCGGTTTGCGAACCCATCTCTTCATGAAAGGTTCTCTCCTCCCAGCCTCCAAAGGCTTTCGTCTGTCCATTCTACGCAATCGGTTTTCAAATTATGCGCAATTAACGCTGATTACGCTTCTTTCTGCTCCAACAATTTCTTTACGCTGACAAGCTTGACACAAAGAACGAAAAGATCCGTTGCCTGTGCCATCTCCTCCGGCGTCGGGAAGGAAGGTGCAATACGAATGTTGCTGTCCTTGGGATCCTTGCCATAGGGAAAGGTTGCTCCCGCGCCCGTCAAAACTACGCCAGCCTCCTTACATTTTGCCACGATCTCTTTCGCACAGCCTTCCATGGCATCAAAGGAAATGAAATATCCGCCATTGGGCTTCGTCCATTCGCCAATGCCAAGACCACCCAGTTCATCCTCCAGGACACGTAAAACTGCTTCAAACTTCGGACGCAGGATCTGCGCATGCTTAATCATCTGAGCCTTAACACCCTGAATGTCCTTGAAATAGTTTACGTGAAGCAGTTGGTTAATCTTATCATAGCCGATCGTCTGGATCGTCATCGACTTTTTGATAAAGTCAAGATTTGCCTTCGAGGATGCAATGGCAGCGATGCCTGCCCCAGCAAAGCTGATCTTAGAGGTAGACGCAAACTCATATACCATGTCTGGATTGCCAGCCTTTTCGCACTCGGACAAAATGTCCAAAAGACTATCCGAGCGATCCTCGTACAGATCATGTACGGCATAGGCATTATCCCAGAAAATACGGAAATCCTCTGCTGCGGGCTTTAATGCAGCGAAACGCTTTACGGTCTCATCGGAATAGGTATAGCCCTGCGGATTGGAATATTTCGGCACACACCAAATGCCCTTAATGGCCGCATCTTCCTTCACGTACTTCTCAACGAGATCCATGTCAGGTCCCTGCGGCGACATGGGAATCGTAATCATTTCAATGCCAAAATGCTGCGTGATCGCAAAATGTCTGTCATAACCAGGTGCAGGACACAAAAACTTCACCTTTTCCAGCTTGCACCAAGGAGTGGAACCCATGACACCATGCGTCATGGAACGGGAAACCGTATCATACATGATGGGCAGGCTTGCATTGCCGCAGACAATCACGTTCTCAGGATTCACCTGCATAATCTCTGCCATCAGCTGCTTCGCCTCAGGAATACCATCGAGAAGGCCATAATTTCGGGTATCCAAACCAGCAGCCGTCTTCATGCAGCTCTTGGAATCCAATGCATCCAACAGCCCCATACCCATCTCAAGCTGTGCCACGGAGGGCTTACCTCTGGACATGTCAAGCTTCAGGCCCTTCTCCTTTACAATGTCAAAAGCCCTGCGAAGCTCATCCTGCAAATTCATCAGTTCTTCTCTGCTTAATTCCTGATATGCTTTCATCTTTTACTCCTTTTTTATCGCCCTACGATAGGAAGCTTCATAAAGAGAAGATTCTTCCCTTTTGCTTCGATTAGCGATGAAAATATGGTTTGGATAATCGTATACAATCATACATCTCGAATATCATACTATAGGATCTCTATTTTAACAAGAGGATTTTTTAAAAAAATACAAAAATAAAAAATCGCCGTATTCTTTTCGGAATACGGCGGTTTCTTGTTCATTTCATGTTACTAGTTCTGGAATGGCATTACTTCGCGTAGTCAATTACGCGGCTTTCGCGGATGACATTGACCTTGATCTGTCCGGGATATTCCATCTCAGTCTCGATCTTCTTGGAAATGTCACGCGCCATCAGCACCATGTCGGCATCTGATACCTGCTCAGGTACTACCATTACGCGAACTTCACGACCTGCTTGAATTGCAAAAGATTTTTCTACACCCTTGAAATTGTTTGTGATATCTTCTAATTGTTTTAATCTGCTAGTATAGGTTTCCAAAGTTTCCCTTCTAGCTCCCGGTCTTGCAGCGGATATTGTATCAGCAGCTTGTACAATACATGCAATGAGGGACGTAGGCTCCACGTCGCCGTGGTGGGATTCTACCGCGTTGATCACAACGGCATTCTCCTTATACTTCCTACACAAATCGGCACCCAGCTGTACGTGGGATCCTTCCATCTCACGGTCAATGGACTTTCCGATGTCATGAAGCAGACCTGCCCTCTTCGCCAGTCTGACGTCAAGGCCCATTTCAGCAGCCAGCAGCCCGGAAAGGTGTGCCACCTCAATGGAATGCTTCAAGACGTTTTGACCATAGCTGGTTCTAAACTTCATCTTTCCGAGAAGTCTTACGAGTTCGGGATGAATGCCATGCACGCCAACCTCCAGGAGTGCTGCCTCACCCTCTTCCTTGATCATGACTTCGACTTCCTTCTGTGCCTTCTCAACAGTCTCTTCGATTCTGGCAGGATGGATTCGTCCGTCTACGATCAACTTCTCCAACGCAATTCTCGCCACCTCACGACGGATGGGATCAAATCCGGAAAGAACGACAGCTTCCGGCGTATCGTCAATGATAAGGTCAACGCCCGTCATCGTCTCCAGGGTACGAATGTTTCGACCCTCACGGCCGATAATTCTTCCCTTCATCTCATCGCTGGGAAGCTGTACGACGGAAATCGTGGTCTCAGAGACATAATCTGCTGCGCATCTCTGGATTGCATTTACCACATATTCCTTCGCCTTCTTGTCAGCTTCTTCCTTGGCCCGACTCTCCATTTCCTTGATCATCACGGCCGTTTCATGCTTCACTTCGTCTTCAACAATTTTCAATAAGTAGTCTTTTGCCTGTTCAGTAGTTAAGCCGGAAATTCGCTCCAGTTCCTGCACGCGCTGCTCGTTCAGCTTGGAAATCTCAGCCTTCATTTTATTCAGGTTCTCTTCCTTCGCTGTCAGGCTTTGCTCGCGCTTTTCAATAGCATCTGCCTTCTTATCGATGTTTTCTTCCTTCTGCTGTAGCCTTCTCTCAGATCTCTGCGCCTCAGCCCTGCGTTCCTTGATCTCCTTATCGAGCTCATTCTTTGTACGAATGGACTCTTCCTTGACCTCAAGGAGCGCTTCGCGCTTCTTCGCTTCCGCAGTCTTCAAAGCCTCGTCGATAATGCTTCTCGCTTTATCCTCGGCCTTTCCGATGGTTTCCTCCGTCTTCTTCTTGTTGTTAGAAGTCCCAAGGAACCAAAACAAAACTGCGGTTACGGCTACTGCACCCAGAAGAATCATCAGCCAAACAAAATCAGGCATTTCTGGAGCACCTCCTTATGTAATTTTCACAGTTCAAAAGCAATTCACAACACTACAATGATAAACTGATTTAGGAGGGATGTCAAGTAAAAGAATGAAAAATTGCGTTTCTGACACTATCTGAGGAAAAACCCTTTCGCATCAGGAACGCATATTCGCGATTTTGCTCAGAAGTCGTGGCTGTTTCGGGATCAAACCCTCTTTTTCGGAAAAGTTTTCGAATCATTCCAGCCTCGTCCTGGGCTCCTCCTTCTTCCTCCCAAGCCAAAAATGCCCGAGAAATGACCTCACTGCTGATTCCCTTCCCCCGAAGGTCCTGTTCCATGCGAAGTCGCGTCCTGTCCTCCTGATGACAGCGAATAAAATCCAAGGCAAACCGCAGGTCATCCACATAATGAAACGACGCCACGTATTCCAGCGCCATGTCTACGATTTCCTCCGGATACCCGCCTAAAAGGAGCTTTTCCCGCAGCTTCGCCGTGGTATAGTCCTTCTTTAGCAGCAGATTCATCGCCCGCAGCTTTGCGCGCTTCGGCAGGATTTCCTGCATAATCGTCTCATAATCCTTTTCCTTTAATTCTTCCCCGATTTGCAGGTGAAAATGACGAAGCTCGCCTTTGTATAACACAAAGGCGAACTCCCCATCAATGCTGACCCTGCTTCGGGATTTCGTAAGTTCCTCTAACCCCGTTACGATCATGCCCCGTTCCTCTCTTACTCGTCAGCCTGCGCAGCTGCTCCTTCCCCGTTTAGGTTAAAATGTTCCCTGATCTTTGCCTCGATCTCATCGCAAACGGCCGGATTGTCCTTGAGATACTGCTTCGCGTTTTCACGGCCCTGTCCAATCTTTTCTCCCTGATAAGCATACCAGGCGCCGGATTTGTTGACAATATTGATGGAGGCCGCCAAATCCAGGATGTCACCTGCCGTGGAGATGCCTTCTCCAAACATAATGTCAAATTCCGCCTCCTTAAAGGGAGGTGCCACCTTATTCTTGACAACCTTCACACGGGTACGGTTACCAATGACCTCGCCGCCCTGCTTCAGGGATTCGATTCTTCTGACGTCCAAACGAACGGAAGCATAGAACTTTAGTGCACGTCCACCCGTTGTCGTCTCAGGATTTCCAAACATGACGCCAATCTTCTCACGCAGCTGATTGATAAATACGACGGTGCAGTTTGACTTACTGATGACTGCCGTCAGCTTACGAAGCGCCTGAGACATCAGTCTTGCCTGCAGGCCCACGTGACTGTCGCCCATGTCTCCGTCAATCTCCGCCTTCGGCACCAAAGCCGCTACGGAGTCGACTACCACGATGTCCATGGCACCAGAGCGTACCATGGTCTCCGTAATCTCCATTGCCTGCTCTCCATTGTCAGGCTGTGAAATATACAGGTCATCAATATTAACGCCAATATTCTTCGCATAGACGGGATCCAGCGCATGCTCTGCATCGATAAATCCTGCAATTCCTCCGCGCTTTTGCACCTCTGCAATCATATGCAGGGTAACCGTCGTCTTACCACTGGACTCAGGCCCATAAATCTCAATAATTCTTCCCTTAGGAATTCCGCCGAGTCCCAAGGCAATGTCAAGGCTTAGGGAACCGGTCGGAATCGTCTCCACGTTCATCTTTGCGGAAGGATCTCCCAGGCGCATCACCGTACCCTTGCCATACTGCTTCTCAATCTGACTGAGCGCCGCATCCAGCGCTTTCATTTTTTCTTCTTTTTCCATGTGTTTTCCCCTCTCTTTGCCCTTCGGCAATTCATTTTGGGAACAAATGTTCGTTGTTGTTATCATAAAACATTTGTTCGATTTTGTCAATCTTTTTTGTGAAACCTTTTTGCAAATCTTGGCTCAGACAAGCGCAATGATCGCTTACTACCTGCTTTAAGTCGCTTACTTCCTTCAACCATGGTAAGCTTAACGCTTTTTATGTCCAATATCATTCCCTCAATGGCATCCCTCCCGTTTTTTGTTTTTTCAATTTTTACTACATTTGTTCTGAAAACTTGTGGCGAAATGCCAGATTGCGGAAGGCGCTCACGATGACGCCAAGTGCCGCAAAGAAACATAGTTACCAGATAAAAAAAATGTATCACGTTCCCTGCCTTTTCGCAAGTCTCGCGATACATTTTATAATTATTTAAGGATTTCCTTACTGAGATATTCCAAAACGCAGCTTCTCGCCAGCATCAGTGCCGCCGCAACGGAGGCTCTGCGGATCTTTTCCCGCGTCCCCTTAAAATGACATTCCTTGACGGTAACCTTACCCTTGACGTTACAGCTGACATAAACGAGTCCCACGGGCTTTTCCTTGGTTCCGCCGTCAGGCCCCGCGATGCCAGTCACGGCCAGGCCAACGTCCGTCTTCGTTTCCATGAGAAGACCCTTGACCATTTCCTCCGCCGTCTGCTTGCTGACCGCGCCATATTTTTGCAGCGTTCCCTTCTTCACGCCAAGGAGCTTTCTTTTCGCCTTGTTGGAATAGGTCACAAAACCAGCCTTATAAAGCTCTGAGACACCCGGTACGTTGATGATGGTCGCCGAAAGCATTCCTCCCGTACAGGACTCCGCACAGCTGATGGTCAGCCCTGCGCCCTGCAAAAGATCCACTAACGCCTTCTCCAGCGTCACGCCCTCATCCGCAGAATAAATGCTGTTTCCAAAACGTGCCTTCAGCTCCTTTACCAGGGGCTTGATCAGCTTGCTCGCGTCCTTCGCAGTACCTGCCTTCGCCGTAACGCGAACATGCACCTCACCCGTCTTGGCATAGGTTGCAATCGTAGGATTGCTTTGCTGATCAATCAGATCGCGAAGCTGCTGCTCCACAAAGCTCTCAGACAATCCACAGGTCTTTACGGTCTGTGAGAGGATGACATTGGGCGATAGCTCCTGCAGATAAGGGATCGCGCTCTCCTCAAACATCAGCTGTAATTCCTCCGGAGGTCCCGGGAGTAAAAGAAAATGATTCTTTTTTGCCTTGACGGCGATGCCGGGTGCCGTTCCATTATGATTCGGGAAAACAATGCTTCCCTCAGGCACCATGGCCTGCTTCCAATTGTTTTCCGTAGGCTTCATTTCCCTCGCCGCAAAATACTCAGCGATCATTTTCTTGCTCGCCTCGTCCATCACGAGCTTCTTTCCGCAATACTCTGCCACGGTTTCCTTCGTCAGGTCATCCTGCGTCGGCCCAAGCCCACCCGAGAGCACGATCACCTCGCTGCGCTTCGCCGCCATGTCCAAGGTCTCCAAAAGCCTCTCACGGTTGTCTCCCACCACTGTCTGGTAAAAGCAGGACATGCCAAGCCCGGCAAGCTGCTCCGCAAGATAAGCGGCGTTCGTGTTTACGATGTTTCCAAGCAAAAGCTCCGTACCTACGCAAATGATTTCTGCAGTCATTCTTTCCTCCTCCCATCCATTGATGGGAACTCTCATTGCCTTCTCTATTTTGTATCCTTCATGACGTCTTTATTCTTCCAAACGTAATCCACCAGGGAAATGATGGTCAGTGCCAGGGCAATGATCATGATGATGGTCGTCAGAATAGAAAATACCTTGCCTCCGCCAAAATCAGCAAAGATCGGCACGTCCTCCACAATCATCATTCCGATCATGATCATCTGAAAGGTGGTCTTAAACTTTCCCCAATAGCTGGCCGCAATGACCACGCCCTTGTCAGATGCGATCAGTCGGAATCCACTGATGATAAACTCCCTGCTGATAATGATGACGACGATCCAGGAGGGAATCCTTCCCATCTCAACAAGCACGATCATCGCCGCGCAGACCAAAAGCTTGTCTGCCAAGGGATCCATGAATTTCCCAAAGTTTGTTACCAAATGGTATTTTCTGGCAATCTTTCCGTCCAACATGTCCGTCAGACTTGCGATGATAAACACTGCCAGCGCGATAAACTCCGCCACCGCAGATTCCTTGCCAAAAATAGCCTGAAACCATCCCCAGCCCTCGTGGCTGCCAAGGAGCAGCACCACAAACGGCAAGATCATGACGACACGAATGATCGTCAGCTTATTTGGCAAATTCATTTTTTCTTTTTTCCCCGTTTCAGTCATCATACACTTCTCCGATTAGATCATATTCATTGGCATCGGTCACCATGACCTTTACCAAATCTCCCGTCATCAGGTTTGCCGTTGTATTCAGGAAAAGATAGCCATCCACGTTCGGCGCATCCCGATAGGTTCTCGCAACATAGGTATCCTCGTCCGCAACCTTCCCCTCAATCATGACGACAAGAATGCGCCCGACCATCTCTTCTGCCTTCTCAAAGGCAATTTCCTGCTGAAGCTCCATGAGTTCATCGCGTCTTTGACACTTGATCTCCTCCGGAATTTGGTCCTCCATCGCATCTGCTGCCGTGTCTTCCTCCCTAGAATAGGGGAACACGCCAAGGCGGTCAAACTCCATTTCATCCACGAAATTATAAAGCTCTTCAAAGTCCTCCTGCGTCTCACCGGGGAATCCGCTGATCAGCGTCGTTCGAAGACAAATGTCAGGAATCCGATCCCGCAGCCTTGCAATCACTCCGCGAAGTGACGCCTGATCCGTCCTTCTTCCCATGCGCTTTAACACCGCATCCGATGCATGCTGAATGGGAATGTCTAAGTAATGGCAGATTTTCGGCTCGGTCGCCATCACGTCAATGAGTTCGTCCGTGATTTCCTCCGGATAGCAATATAAAATACGAATCCAATAAATTCCAGAAATCTTCGCCAGCTTTTGCAAAAGCTCCGGCAGGCACTTTTTTCCGTACAGGTCAACGCCGTACAGCGTCGTCTCCTGTGCCACCAGAATTAATTCTTTAACGCCCTTCTGCGCCAGACCCTCCGCCTGTACAAGAAGCGTCTCCATGGGGATGCTGCGATAGCCGCCACGAACCTTTGGAATAATGCAATAGGTACAATGCTTGTCACAGCCTTCGGCAATCTTCAAATAGGCATAATGCCCGCCCGTAGTCACGATCTGAGGCAATCCCGCCACTGGCGTATCGTTCAAATCACGAAAATGATTTTTCGGTGCCTTGGCAAGCACGCCCTCCAGCGCTTCGACGATCTCCTTGATGGCATTCGTTCCCACGATGGCATCCACCTCAGGGATTTCCTTTTGGATTTCATCACGGTAACGCTGTGCAAGGCATCCGCAGGCCAAAAGAGCCTTGATCTCGCCTGTCTTTCTGCGCTCCGCAAATTCCAACAGCGTATTGATGCTCTCCTCCTTGGCATCTCCGATAAAGCAACAGGTATTGACGATGACAGCCTCCGCTTCATCCTCGTCATCCGTAAAGGTATGCCCCTTCGCTTCCAGAAGTCCCAGCATCATCTCGGTATCCACTAAGTTTTTATCGCATCCCAGGGAAGTAAATAGTATCTTCAAAGTTCAAACCTCACTCATAAAAACAAAGCGGTCGCTTGTTTTCGTTCCTTACTCATAAAAACCATCCGCTTCGCGGATGTCGTCGCTTCGCGACTTGTGTTTTTATTTCGTACACGCTCGGGCGAAAACAAATGCCCGCTTCGCGCTTAGCCTGGAAATCAAAGATTTCCACGCGCCTGGCTTGTTTTCGTTCCTCGCTTTACGTAATACAGCCGGGGCACGAGGCTCCGGCTGCTGTTTTGGCAATCGCCCAATTATTTGGTCTCGTCGTCTCCAAGAATCTTGATCTTGCCTGCGTTCAGCTCATCTACGGCAATGGAAAGAGGCTTCTTTCCCTTCTCATCTACCAGAGGTTCATCTCCGGAAATAATCTGACGTGCCCTCTTGGCCGTTGCCATTACGATAGAATAACGACTGTTGACTACGGGAGTCTCACCGGGCTCCACCTCGCTGTTTACTACCTTCATCAAATCTGTATAAGACGGATGTAACATGTCATTCACCTTGTCCTTTCTACTATTTCTGTTCCAGTCGGAAATCCTTCATTTCCTCCCGAATGCGTGCAATGAAATCCTTTCTTCTCACGGGCTCGTTGCGGGCCGCCTCGATCATGGCATGCAACTCCTTCACGCAAAGCTCCAGATCATCATTGATCACGATATAATCATAGGCATCCATGCCTTCTGATTCCTCATAAGCCCGGGACAAGCGCTTCGCAATGACTTCGCTGGTCTCGGTTCCGCGTCCTTCCAGACGGCGTCTTAGCTCCTCCGCACAAGGCGGCGTTACAAATAACAGCAAGGACTCAGGAAACTTCTTTTTAATCTGCAGCGCACCCTGAATTTCAATTTCCAGAATGACGTCCTTCCCTGCTGCCAGCTGTTCCTCTACGTAAGCCCTTGGAGTCCCATAATAATTATCACAATAGGTAGCATACTCGATCAGGCCGTTCTCCGCAATGGTTTTTTCAAACTTTTCCCTGTCAACGAAGAAATACTCCACGCCATCCTGCTCTCCCTCACGGGGCTTTCTGGTCGTCATGGAGATGGACAACGCATAATTATCATAATTCTGCAAAAGCTTCTTTACTAAAGTTCCCTTGCCAGCCCCGGAAAACCCCGAGATCACCATCAAGATTCCTTTCTTTGCTTCCAAATCTAGTCCTCCTTTTCCTCCTCCGGCGCAAGATCCTCCTGCGCTCTGCCGGCAATGGTCTCCGGAAGTAATGCCGAGAGCACTACCTGATTATTCTCCATTACGAGAACGGACTTCGTCTTTCGCCCCTGCGTGGCATCAATGGCCATGCCCGCCTCCTTCGCCTTCTGCACAAGACGCTTAATCGGCGCCGCATCAGGACTGACGATGGCGATGATTTTTTCCGTATTAACAATATTTCCAAAACCAACGTGAATTAATTTATTCATAATAGTATACAATATACCGCCATGCACAATCCGCTAACCGGATTGTTTGGTCTTCACCATGCACAATCCGCCAAACCTTCGGTTCGTCGGATTGACGGCTATCGCCGTATATGTCCAATGTGTCAAATACTGGATCGTGAGCAAGCTCACGCCCAGCATTGACGCATTGTCCATGCATGGCTCAATGCTATTCAATGTTTTGAATCTGTTCTCTTACTTTCTCGATTTCGGTCTTGAGTTCGATGCCGCAGTTGGAGATTTCGAGGTCGTTGGACTTGGACAGGATGGTGTTGGCTTCACGATTCATCTCCTGCGCGATGAAGTCCAGCTTTCTTCCGATGCTGCCACCCTCAATCAAAGCATTTTTCGTGGTCTCCACGTGACTGCGAAGCCGAACCATCTCCTCATCTACGCAAACCTTATCGGCAAAGATCGTGACCTCCGTAACGAGACGATTCTCGTCCACGGTATTGTCCCCAAGCATTTCCTTTACCTTCTCCTGAAGCTTCTGGCGATACTCGGCAATGATCTGAGGACTTCTCTCTGCGATAAAGTCAACCAGCTTAAGCATATTGTCCAGCTTCGCGATCAGATCATTCTTCAGGTTCTCACCCTCCACGATCCTGCTCTGCACAAACATCTCAGCTGCACCGTCCAGAGCCTTTTTCAGCTCCTTCCAGATCTCTTCCTCATCGCCGTCATTCTCCTCCATGGTGAACACGTCAGGATACTTTGACAGCGTGGAAACACGAATGTCATCCTCTAAGCCAAAATCCTGCTGCATCTGGCGCAGATATTTCAAATACTCTGCTGCCAATTCCTGATTATAGTGCACGTTGGAAGTATTCTCAGAGAGATCCTCATAGGTAATAAAAAGATCAATTTTACCTCTGGTAATGTAGTTCTTTAACTCATTTCGAATGGAAGATTCAAAGAAATTCAACTTCTTTGGCATCTTTATGTTGACATCCAAATAGCGATGATTTACGGCCTTCATCTCCACCGTAAACTTTCTGTTATTTTCTGCCACTTCACATCGGCCGAAACCGGTCATGCTCTTGATCATGTTTTGCTATCCCTTCTGCGACCCTCCCCTTTAGGACTTTGTCGCACATTCCGTATTATTATATTCCAAACTTTTGACCTCGTCAAGACAAACGTCAAATCAATGCTTTTTTGTCCTACGAATCGTCTTCCGCAGTGCCACCAGTTGACTTCTGAGCTCTTCATAATTCTCCGGTCCGTCAGGTGCAAAAAAGATTCGATACAAGGTCTGCGTCAGTGCCTCTGATATGTCCGCGCCATAATGCTCCTGCATCCAGGCAAGCTCCTCCTTCGGTGTCGTCAGCTTCGCGAAATCCTCATCCCTCTCCTTCAGGAATTCGGTCAGTCGCCCATACTCCAGCCGTACCCTCTCCCGTCCAGGAAGAAGCGTCTCACGATGCCAGGAAAGCAGCCGGCGTGCCAGGAAGATTGCAACCACGATGCCGGCAACGATCCCTAAAAAGCCCATGCTGCCAGCCAGCGCATTTTCGATATTCTGCGCGATCTGCTGCTGATTTTGTGCATCCTGCGCGCTCTGATTGTTTCCGGCTCCCAAAAAGGCTTCCCAGAAGCCTTTGGTCTCCTCTTCCTCTTCCTCAATGGCGGCGGGCGTTACTTCCACGACCACCCAGCCCTGATCCTCAAGATAAATCTCAACCCACGCATGTCCCTGTGCATCCGGAATTTCCAGCTCGAGCAATGCCGTTTCACCCAGCGGCGAATACCCTTCATAATAGTCCTCATAGGGTACGTCCTCCAGGATTTTACCATCCGTCACCACGTCCGTGTACGTAAATACGTACCCTTCCACGTAACGAGCCGGGATTCCCATGTTTCGAAGCATCATGGTTCCCGCAGAGGCAAAGTGCGAGCAATATCCCTTTTTATTCTTCGAAAGGAAATAAGAGATGTAATCCATGCCTCCAAAATAATAACCGGGCCTTAACGTATAACGGTATTTCTCCGAGAAAAATCTGGCCACCTGCGCGGCAATCTCCACCGGGGATCCGGAAAGCCCTGCCTCCTTGCAGGCTGCATCCACCGCCTTCTTACAGATGGTCGGAACCGTCAGATATCGCTCGCTGATGCCTTCCTCCTCCCTGCCAGGAACGGCTGCGCCGCTCACCAAGGGATAATACACATATCGATTTCCGCTGATTGCGCCTTCAGGCCAATTCTCCCTTGCAATCGCTGAGCCATCCACCGGACTCGAATAATACGGCCTGTACTGAAGATTTACCCTTCCATCCATGGAGTAAACCTCCATGATGCCGCGCGACTGCACCCTGTCATCCTGCTCAAACAGCTGTGCGCGTCCGTCTGCCTCCCACTTTAAGAGTCCAGCGCCTTTGCCCAGATAATCCGTTGCCCTGGTCCATTGCTTTCCGTCATAATCAAGGCCCGTGAAGGCCTTCAAATACGTAGGATTCATGCTATAGGGCGTAAAGCGCACGATCAGGTCTGTCTCATTGTCCGGCATGAACATGCTGTTTTGCGACAACTGTCCTTCGCTGACGCCTCCGCCTGCGCCTCTGTTCATAAAGAGCGCTGCAAGACCATAGGTCGCATACGTAACGGCCGATTCTTCCGTTGCCGCCTTCACGGGGTTTTTAGGAACATAGGCACGGTAGCGGATCCTCGGAATTAGGATGGCAAACAAAAGCACCACGCCCGCAGCCAATGCCATTCCCACGGGCAATGCCTGTTTTATCTGCGCCGATACGTGTTTTTTCACCTTCGCGCATTGCAAAATCCCCATGGTGATATAGCCGGATAACAGCAAAAACATATGAAAGGCATCCGGCGCCTTTTCGAAATAAATGGGGATTAAATAGATCGGTGCCGTCAAAAGGATGGTACGCACAAGGCTGACCTTGTACTGCAGACGAATCACCATGAGAATGACCAGAACGACTCCCACAAAAAGAGCAATGGCCGTGATCGTCAAATAGGAATCTTCCACCTGAAGATTATAAAGACCTCCGCCCGTGATGCCAAGATAGGCCTGTGCCGCCTCGTAAACCTCATTGACAATGGCATAGGTCCCGCTGTTTAAGATCATAAACTGTTTTAGGGCAACATAGGCATAGACAATAAATACACCGATCACGCAGAGGTTCGTAAACCATTTTTTCTCGGTCTCGTAAATAAAGGATAAAAGGAGCGATAGTCCCAAAACTCCCGCCATGCAAAGCACACGGTTATACTCAAGGCCGTAGGCATTGAGAAACCCTCCCACGGCGCCATAGGAAACCATGAAAACCAGCAGCGCCTTAGAAAGCGCCGCCATGATGTCATACTTTTCTTTTTTTACCGCATCGGAAAGCTCGATCTGGGCGGGCTTTTTCTTTCTCCACCATCGCTTCCCGTTATCTGACGTAAGTCCCTTGATATGTTCCATGCTTCACCACTATATATGCTTCACCAGGGAATTCCGCTTCCATGGCATTTCTCGCCCCGGCCGGATCCTTTTTCCCACTGATGCTTAAAATTTCATCCATGGCGTTCTCCAGTTCCCCTTCCTCCGCCAAATATCGTCCCTGGATTTCTCCCCCGTATCCCATCCAGCAAAGTCGGACGGGATAACCCTTATCGATCAGAAGCCGCCCCAATCCGTAGAGCGAAGCCATCAGCGCATCATTTTCCACCGGATCCTGCGTAAGTGCCAAAAGAACATTGATCCGGTCTCTGCCTGAGGAAAGTCTTTCACGTACCATGGTCCGCCCGACCTTCGCCGTGAGCTTCCAATGAATATTCTTCAGATCATCTCCGGGGATATACTCTCGAATCTCAATGTCAGGATTCACGTCCGTCCCATGCTTTTTGGTCTCATTCTCTTCCGGGAAATTTTCGACGCTCGCCGTCAAGTCTTCTTCCGCCGCAGCCGTGAAATCCGGTCCAACGATGACCCACGCATCCTTCTTCGCCGTACTCTTGATGCTTCCCATCCCAAGCCAGTCCCAAATGATGACCTCCGTAACCGTAGCCTCGACGCGCCCCACATGGTGACTTTTCAGCTCCTTCTGTGCCACGGTGCAAACGCCGGGACCGGCCCAGATCCTTTCCGTCTTTGTCTCCTCATATTCCGTAAATACATTGCGAACGCGATAGGAAATGTCAGCGGCAAAGCCTAAAAATCGTCCTCCATTCTTGATGCGAACGCTCATAGGCACGGATCGATCCTTTCCGATCCCAAGGCTTGGAAGCGTCACCAGCGCCGTAAAATCATTCTGCCTTAAAAGCAGTGCGGTTATGCTCAAAACCGGTAACAAGATCAGCACCATCAGGATCAGAAACAGTTCATAGTTACGAAAATACCACCAAAGAAAACCGGCCAAAAGAAGCGTAAGGGCGTACCGCAGAATTCCCCATGCGTGAAACGCTATTTTCTTCTTCATTAAACCGCCCGAATCCTTTCCGTGATCTCCCGGATGATGCCGGGAATGTTTGTGCCCTCAGCCCGGGCCATGGCATTTAGATGAATCCTGTGTGTCCAAACCTCAGGAATGACTGCCAGTACGTCCTCCGGAATCACATATTCGCCGCCACGAATCATTGCCATGGCACGTGCCATTTTCAGGAGCGCGATGCTTCCTCTGGGGCTGACGCCCAAAGCAATTCTCGGATCTCTTCTGGTCTCCTCCGTCAGGTTAACAATATACTCGTGAATGTTGTCCGATACGTGAAGCTGCTTCGCCTGCTCGCGGAGCTCTAAGAGCCTTGCTCCCGTCAGAACGGGCTTCACCAGACCGAGTCCCTGCCCGGCACTTTCCTTTAGAATTTCTACAGCTGCCCCATGGGAAGGATATCCCATGGTGAGGCAGATCAGAAATCTGTCAAGCTGCGACTCCGGAAGAAGCTGCGTACCGGAGGATCCATAAGGGTTCTCCGTTGCAATAACCGTAAAGGGCTCCGGCAGCTCATGCGTAATGCCATCCACCGTGACCTTTCCTTCCTCCATGACCTCCAGAAGCGCCGACTGCGTCTTCGAGGACGTTCTGTTCAGCTCATCTGCCAAAAACAGATTGCTGAAAATGGCTCCCGGCTTATATTCAAAGGTTCCCTGCGCATTATTATACATGGTAAAGCCAACGATGTCGCTGGGGAGCACGTCCGGCGTAAACTGCATTCTCCGATAGTCCAGCTCCATGGCCTTTCCCAAAGCCATTGCCAGCGTCGTCTTTCCAACGCCGGGGATGTCCTCCAAAAGCACGTGACCTCCTGCCAGCACTGCCGCCAGCACCTTTCGAATCACGTCATCCTTACCCTTTACCACCTGACTTACCTGTATTACAACCTGCTCTAATTCCGTATTCATGCACGCTTCCTCCGACTAGCATTTCTACTGATAGCATACCATAATTTTCATCATTGGTAAACCGAATCTTTCTCCAAATGGCAGTGTTCACACAAAAAACACATAGCTAAACTAATTCTAAAAATTCCAGGAAAAACCTGGAAACTTTTTCTTCCCTCTTGAAAACGTAGAACATACGTTCTATAATATAGCCATCCATCGCGAAGCGATTTTTATCTGTGTAATATTCTTCGCAATCACGGAGCCGAGTGAAATTGAAGCCATCCATCGCGAAGCGATTTTATCCGCGAAATGAAACGAGGCGACCGAAGAATATTGCGATGCTGCATTTGCAGCGTAATATTCTTCGCAATCACGGAGCCGAGCGGAATGAAGCATAGCATCGCGAAGCGATTTTTATTTTAGAAAGGAGGCGCGCCATGGAAAAGCCCATAGAAGTCATCTGTCAGCATAAAACTGACGGCACGATCCTGCCCATCAAGATCCGCTGCGATGATGAAGATGGGGAGTACCACGTGTACCGAATCCTAAGCTTTCGAGAGCTTGCCCCCGGCGAATCCTCCGTAACCCTGCCCAGCACAATCAATGCGACCAAGGTCCTTCGCCGCTTTGATTGCAAGATCCATGTCTTCGGCAAGGAAAAATGCATCTCCCTTCTCTACAATACCTTCACGGGAAGATGGGACTTGCGCGCCTAGTACATAAGTAGTAAAATGAGAAACGCAACAACTGAATCGACGATACGTTTATCCCCTCACGCAGAAGACTGCGGCTTGGACAAGGAGGTTTGTGATGGCATTTGATGGCCTTACCCTTGCAAATTTACGATACGAATTAGAACATGAGCTCGTTGGAGCCAGACTCTATAAAATTGCGCAGCCAGAGGCTGATGAGCTTCTCCTGACCTTTAAGACAAATGACGGTCAAAAGCGTCTTTTGATTTCGGCGGACGCTTCTCTCCCCTTGGTCTATTTTACGGAGGACAATAAGCCCAGCCCCATGACGGCGCCAAATTTCTGCATGCTTCTTCGAAAGCACCTGCAAAATGGCCGGATCACCAGCATCACGCAGCCCGGCCTTGAGCGCATTCTCCGCATTGACGTGGAGCACTTAGATGAGATGGGCGATCTCTGTCAAAAAACACTCATCATCGAAATCATGGGAAAGCACAGCAATATCATTTTTGTCAATGGTGACGGTACGATTCTTGACAGCATCAAGCACGTCTCCGCCGCCGTCAGCAGTGTCCGTGAGGTTCTTCCGGGAAAGCCCTATTTCGTGGCAAGGACGCAGGATAAGCTAGATCTGTTTACCATGTCTTCTGAAGACTTTACGCAGGCCATGGCGGTGAAGCCTCAGCCTGCCTATAAGGCTCTCTATGGAACGGTTACGGGCATCTCTCCCATTCTGGCGCAGGAGCTTTGCCACCGCACAGGCGTTGACGGAGACCGTCCTACTGCCGCCATGGATGACGCTGCTTACGTGCGCCTTTACCAGACAATGGTGGCATTAAAGGACACCATTGAGACGGGCACTTTTTCTCCCTGCGTGGCTTTTGACGGAAAAAAGCCGCAGGAGTATGCCGCCATCCCCTTGACCATCTATGGCGCCAAGCCTGATGCCAAGCCCGCTGCACATGAAACGACGAAGGAGGATGCAACGACCGGCTTTTGCGTGGAAGCCTTCCCCTCCATGTCAGCCCTGCTGGAATATTATTATGCGGAAAAGAATGCCCAGACGCGCATTCACCAAAGATCAGCTGATTTGCGCCGCATTGTGCAAACCATTCTGGAGCGTAACGTAAAAAAGCTGGATCAACAGCTTCAGCAGATGAAGGATACGGAGAAGCGTGAGACCTATCGCATTTACGGCGAACTGCTCAATACCTATGGCTATGGTGCGGCTCCCGGGGCAAAATCCCTGGAAGCACTGAATTACTATACGAACGAGACCATCCAGATTCCCTTGGATCCGACGCTCACGGCACAGGAAAATGCCAAGCGGTATTTTGACCGCTACGGGAAGCTTAAGCGCACCTATGAAGCCTTGACGACCCTGACGGAGGAGGTCAAGGCAGAAATCGATCATTTGGAATCCATCTCAACTTCCCTTGAAATTGCCCAAAAGGAAGAGGATCTGACGCAGATCAAGGAGGAGCTGATCGAGAGCGGCTATATTCACCGAAAAGGCTCTGCCAAGAAGGTAAAGATCACAAGCAAGCCCTTCCACTATGTCAGCAGCGACGGGTTTGACATTTATGTTGGGAAAAATAATTTTCAGAATGACCAGCTGACCTTCCAGCTGGCAACGGGTAATGACTGGTGGTTCCACGCAAAGAAGATCCCCGGCTCTCACGTCGTCGTAAAAACTGACGGTAAGGAGCTCCCTGACCGCACCTTTGAGGAAGCTGCGCGCCTTGCGGCCTACTACTCCAAGGGTCGTGAACAGGACAAGGTCGAAATTGACTACATCCAAAAAAAGCACATAAAAAAGCCCAGCGGTGCAAAGCCGGGCTTCGTAGTCTACTATACAAACTTTTCCATGGCAGTCAGCAGCGACATCTCAGACATCAAGCAACTATGATGCCTCAAATGCAGTACAGTTCCGATACTCACTGCTCCCCTTATGAGATCATGTCAGAATTCCAATGCTCCTGACCGTCAGATACCTCGAGGGGAAGGTTTGGGTTGTCTTTCCTTAGCGTGCCCTACGGCACGTCCCTCTCTTCGCTCGGGATCGCAAGCATAGCTTGCGACATGGTCTTAAAGTCTACCAGAAAGACAATCCAAACCTAGCCCCGAGTCAACAGGCATCATAATAATTTACACTTCTTCGCAATTTTGACAAGGACGTGCCCTTTGGGCAGGTCCTTTAATTCTTCCTCCGACAGGGCCTTCAGCGAAAGTAGCACCACAAAATAAACGATCACTCCAAAAGCCACGGCAGGTACCAGCGCGATGCGGGGCGACTTCGTTGCCATCACCAGCAGTTGATAGGCCCCTTTGGCCGAGACACCCATCACCAGGGATGCCAAGCTTGGTAAAACAAAGGACTTCTTCCACTCCTGCCGATAATGGATGACACGGCGCAGCGCCACCTGATTCAGCACGCACATAATCGCTGCATATAGCGTATTCGTAATGGCCAGTCCGTACAAATCCACGTCCGTGTACATGAGCAGCAGAAAGGATGCAATGGACTGAATCGTCAGTGCAATTCCTGCATTGACGACAGGTATATTCACTCGCCCAAGTCCCTGCAAAATCGAATTACTCAAGGTTGACAGCGCGTACAGTACGACTGCCGCCGCCAAAACCATCAACAGCTTTGCAGCGAGCGTCACGTCGTCCTCGCCCGAACTCGGAAACAGAATGTAAATAATGGGCTTCGCCAACGCAAATAGTCCAACGGCTGCCGGAATCGAAATAATCATGGTTGCCTTGACCGCGGAAGTAATCTTCTCCTTCGTCTTCTCAATATCACCCGAGGCGGAGGCCTGTGCCACGGACGGAATCATGGCGGAGGCCATCGCCGTTGCAAACGCAATGGGAATGTTAAATACCGTCACGGCGACGCCGTAGGTTCCATAATTAGCATACTGAAGATCACTGTCCAAGGCTCTCAGGTTCGGAATCAACTTCGTGTAGAGATAGCTGACCACCGTAGAATTCAGGTTATAAATCGCCGTACTTAGAATGAAAGGGGTCACGATCAACGAGATCATGCGAATCATGCGTCCATAGGAATCAATGTTCTCATGTGCATCCCGCTGAACTCGTTTTAAGATCATCCTCCGATTCAGCAGATACACTCCCCACATAAAAATGAGCCCTGCCAGTACGCCCATACCCGTTCCCAGCGCACTACCCATTGCGCCAAGCACGGCACGTTTTCCTTCCATGTCAGTGCCAGCGGTCACTCCTGCCGTTCCCATCTTAATCAAGAGCCATGCACCGCCAATGCTGACAACGGCATTGGCTATCTGCTCCAAAATCTGCGAAAAAGAGGTTTGCACCATGCTCCTGTGTGCCTGAAAATATCCCCGAAGCACGCCGAGAATGCCATAAAAGAAAATCGTCGGTGCAAACATCCGAAGCACCGGGACGGCCTGCTCCTCAACGAACCACCCTGCGCAGAAAAACAAAAAGAGGCCGGCAATCATTCCGACCACCAGCACATATCCCAATGCACAATAAAAAAGCCGGTGGGCATTGCGATACTCCCGCACGGCCAGCTTAGGCGCGATCAGCTTGGATATGGCAGAGGGAATGCTGTAGGAGGAAACCAGCAGCACAATGGTATAAAATCCATATGCCGCATGATAATATCCAAAACCAGTCTTCCCGATGACAGCTACCAAAGGGCTCTTATACAAGAGCCCTATGATTCTGGAAAGAATGCCCGCTGCTGCCAATATTCCGGCCTGCGCCAGAAAATTATCTTTTGTCTTACTCTGATTTCCCATGTTTCAAGTCATCCAAATTCCATTATCCGATGAGCCAATCATACATTTCCTGATACTTCTTTGCGGAGACGTCCCAAGAGAAGTCCTGCGCCATGGCGCGATCCACCATCTTGTTCCATTCTCTCTTCTTGTCATAGTAGATATGCTCCGCGTAGCGGATCGTATGTAGCATCTCATGGGCATTGTAATTCGTAAAGCTAAAGCCCGTTCCGGTACTCTCATATTCGTTGTAAGCCTGTACGGTATCCTTCAGACCGCCCGTCTCACGAACGATCGGGATCGTACCATATCGCAGGCTCATGAGCTGGCTCAGTCCACAGGGCTCAAACAGGGACGGCATAAGAAATGCATCGCTGGCCGCATAAATTCTGTGAGACAGCTCCTCGGAATAATAAATGTTTGCCGACACCTTATCCTGATACTTCCAGTCAAAGTGACGGAACATGTTCTCATAACGATCCTCACCAGTTCCAAGAACAACAAACTGAATGTCATCCTGACAGAGCTCATCCATGACATAGGACACGAGGTCGAGACCCTTCTGATCCGTTAGTCTTGAAATCAGGCCGATCATCATCTTGTTCTCGCCCTTGGTCAGACCGAGCTGTTCCTGCAGGGCCAGTTTATTCTTAACCTTCTCCTTGCGGAAATTTACGGCATCATACTGCTTCACGATATACTTATCCGTAGTCGGATTAAAGTCCGTATAATCAATGCCATTGACAATCCCTCGCAGATCCCTGCTTCTTGCGCGAAGCAATCCATCCAGTCCCTCACCATAGAACTGGGTCTTGATCTCCTCCGCGTAGGTATCACTTACGGTCGTCACGGCATCTGCAAAGACGATGCCACCCTTTAACAGGTTTGCATCCTTATAAGCCTCCAGCTTATCCGGCGTGAAATAATAATCTGGAAGACCCGTGATGGATTGTACCGTCTTCACGTCCCACTTTCCCTGGAATTTCAGGTTGTGGATGGTCATAATGGATTTCATGCTGGTAAAGAACAGGTCTCCGCGGAAGCGCTCCTTGAGATAAACGGGAATGAGGCCCGTCTGCCAGTCATGACAGTGAATAATGTCAGGCTGGAATCCGATCAGCGGCAACGCGGAAAGCACCGCCTTGGAGAAAAAGGCAAACTTCTCGATTTCATAGCACGCATCATCACAATAAGGCTTAGGCCCGCCAAAATAATGCTCATTGTCGATAAAGTAATAATGGACGCCGTCCACCGTAGCTTCTTCGATGCCTACGTACACGCTCTGCCAATTAAAATCCATGTAGAAATTCGTGATAAAACTAATCTTTTCCTTCATCTCATACTTGATGCAGGTGTACTTCGGAAGAATGACCCTGACGTCAAAGTATTGCTTGTCAATGCACTTCGGCAAAGATCCGACAACGTCTGCCAGACCACCGGTCTTGATAAAAGGAACACCCTCTGATGCAGCAAATAATATTTTTTTCATTAGAAACCCTCCAGCGAAAAAAAACTTATACTACGAAAACAGTATACTACAAATTTCAAAAAGAATAAAGAGGGTTCCTTATTTTTCCCAAAAACTATGCAATGTGCACAAAAAAGCATTGTCATTTATAAGATAGTCTGATTCTGTCTGCAATTAAGGCAATGAATTCTGAATTGGTCGGCTTCCCCTTGCTTGTATCGATGGTATAGCCAAACATGGAATCAAGCGTCTCCGTCCTTCCCCGGCTCCAGGCGACCTCAATGGCATGACGAATTGCCCTCTCCACCCTGCTGGGCGTCGTTTGAAACCGCTTGGCAATGGTTGGATATAAAATCTTCGTGATGGAACTGATCATGACGGGATCCTTCACGGCCATCATGATGGCCTCACGCAAGTACTGGTACCCCTTAATGTGTGCCGGCACGCCAATCTCGTGAATCATGGCCGTAACCTCCTGCTCTAAGTCCTTTGCAGACGGCAGCTTTTCCTCCACCACCGCTTCCTTCGTTTTTCCCAAAGCACCTTCCCTTGACGGTACCGTAATCATGATCTGAAATTCCTTGTCAGTACTAAAGAGATCATTTAAGAGCTTATGTACTTTTTCGTTGTCTTTTGTGGAAGTAACGTGCAATTGTTCCATGATGCTATCTACCTCCGCAGTTATACTTTTTTCGCTCCAGACAATCGTCAAACCCCATTGTAATGGTTTATTCCCACCTTCTCAACAGCATTCCATCGCAATAAAATTCGCATTTCCCGACATTTCGACGTTTTTCACCGCGCTTCCCGCTTCTTTGCAAAAATAAAGTCAAATTTGCTTGTTGAAAAATTCGATTTGCGCTATACTGAATACCGCGAAGCGATTTTATTCAGCGGAATGAAACGAGACGACCGAAGAATTTTGCGGCACTGCCATTGTGCCGAAAGATTCTTCGCTAAGCGGAGTCGAGTGGAATGAAGCCATGATCGCGAAGCGATTTTATTTAAGAAGGATACTCAACCATGATCAAACAAGAAATTGCAGAAATAAAAAAGCTCTTTTCTCCGAAAAAATGCTCCATCGACCGCATCTGCGGCTGCTACGTGGACGGAGAAAAAAATAAAAAGACCCAGTTTTCCCAGGCCTTTCTTTCCCTCCCAGAGGAGGAAATGTTTAAGTACTTTGAGATCTTGAAAAAATCTCTTTCCGGCACCATCGGAAAGAATCTCATTAATTTGGAATTTCCCCTTGCCAGCGAGGAGGCAGGCGGCACTCAGGAATTCCTGTATCGCTTGAACAAGAGTGGTCTCAAGGATGACGAGCTCTTGGACCAGTTTTATGATCAAGTCATCTCAACCTATGAATATGTGGGAAATTACCTGATCCTGCTCATCCACGACAGCTACGACGTACCAAAAAGGACCTCAGACGGCATGGAAAATGAGGATGCCTCCGAGGAGGTCTATGAATACATCCTTGCCTGCATCTGTCCCGTGGAGCTCAGTAAGCCTGGCCTCTCCTACAATCCTGAGGAAAATGCCTTCCAGAACCGCATTCGTGACTGGGTAGTTTCCATGCCACAGATGGGCTTCCTCTTCCCCGCCTTTAATGATCGCGGGGCTGATCTGCACGGCGTTCTCTATTATGCGAAGGATGGTGAAAACCTTAAGGATGGCCTTGTAGATGCCATCTTAGGCTGTCCCCTGCCCCTCTCCGCCGGCTCCCAAAAGGAAACCTTCCATGCCATTATCGAGGAAACCCTGGAGGATGCCTGTGATCTGGAAATGGTGAAAAATATTCATGATAAGCTGACGGAAATGGTGGAAGAACATAAGCTTCGTGAGGATCCTGCTCCTCTGATTCTTGATAAGAATGAGGTCAAGACGATTCTGGCGGACAGCGGCGTTTCGAATGAAAAGCTCTCCCATTTTGAAGAGCATTACGAAGAGGCGGCAGGCGAGGATACGCCTCTGTTCGTCAATAACGTCATGAATGCAAAGAGCTTTGAGGTAAAGACCCCTGACGTTGTCGTAAAGGTAAAACCTGAACGCACGGATCTGATCGAAACCCGCGTCATCGACGGCAGACAATGCCTTGTCATTGCCCTTGACGGCACCGTCGAGGTCAACGGCATCACCGTTCGGAAGTCCCTGGCAGACGCTGAAAATGATATTATGGAGTAAATGCGATTCTAGAAAAGACATTCTTGCCATCTTGTGAAAAAAACGAGTAAGGAACTGCTTCCCTACTCGCTTTTTTACTTTGGCAACCCCTCACGAACTTCGGTTATCCTACTTAGATTCGTATGCGTCAATAAACAGAAGACGCCCCCGCTTAAACTTTAAGGAGACGGTAAGCCTATCCTTCCTGCCATAGTAATCGTCTGAATCACCATTATAATATCCTTCGAAGCCCTTTTCCTGAAGCTCCATAATGTACTGGACAAATTGCTGACGCGTCAGGTCACCGACATATATTTGAAATCCGGTACTGTTTAATCTCACAAGACAGCTTTTCTCTGCCGCAGGCTGTGGTATTCTCTCTGCCAGTTCTCCCGTAGGCCATTGATATTCCGCCATCACGATTCCCTTGGAAAACTGTATGTTCAATTCCTTCGAATGTGACCAGAGAGAAAGAACAAGTTCATTATCATTCTCGTCATAGGCAACAAAACGATTCTCCAAAACCTCCTCGTCAATGTTAAAGCCACTCTCCCTGCATTCCTCGACATAAGCATTAAAGGCAGAGGTATTAAAGCCCTTTATCGTTGCAGAAAAGTCATTTTTCGAGGAATACGCATATCTGATCGTCCCGTTCGGCACAGGAAGCTCACTTCCAAAGCCCTGCGTCGGCCAGGAATCGTCATGACTGCTACCAGAAGAAGTCTCGCCTGCCATCAGAGCTACGAACCAAATGACCACAAGGAAGCAAACCCCCGTCAAGCAAGCATTCTTAAGCTTTAACCACTTCTTCACGCCCGTTTTACGGTATTTTGCTTTCAAAATCATTGCTGAAACCATCAGGATCAGCTGAAGCAGGGAAACAATTCCCACTCCTACAAAATCGATAAATAATCCAATCGTAAAAAGCAGGAAAAAGATGCAGAGCACGATCTGCGCGACAAAAATCGCAACATCCGCGGCCCTGCTTCCGGCACTTCGGGTCTTCTGCATAACCACTTCTCTTTCCAACCGCTCCCTGGCTTCTTTCATGCTCTCTTTTCGCACGTCCTGAATGGCATCATGCAACATCCCCTGCAGTTCCGCCTTGGAAACGCCATCGAATGGCTCAACACTATCACAGTAAGGACAGAAAAAGACCTTTCGCTCCTGATCGATTCGCATCACTGCGTTACAATTCTTACAATTCATGTCATCTACTCCTAAAAAAGATACTGTATATCTGAGTAGCATATTAACATATAATTTGTTTGTTTACAATAGAGAACTAATGCCATACCTAAAGCTCTAATTCTTCGCAACAAAAAAAGCCGTGCCTTCATGTTTTCATGAATTGCACGACTTTTTCCATACTTTGTAACCAATATTATTTTATCATCTGGAAACCTGCTGCTTTTCCAGCTGTTCCAGTTTTTTCAGGAGTTCCGCATTCTTTCGCGCCAAATCATCAGCCCTAGCCTTCTCCTTTTCGGTATTCCCTCGTTCTAACGCTATCCCTTTCTCTATCCCTTTCTCTATTCCTTCCTCTAATGCCTTTCTTCGAATGCTCTCTTCCTCTTCCCATAATCTCATATATCGAATCGCCACCTCCTCGTCATGCTTCACCATGTCCACCATCTTGTGAAGTTGCCGTAAA
>JAEEGG010003319.1_pt1 | contig 40163 bp, 41 predicted proteins | sample 9134161 | NCBI WGS metagenome assembly JAEEGG01 (sample SAMN16246543, study PRJNA631951) | gut metagenome | biome: gut microbiome; feature: rumen; material: CR-attached | host: Bos | place: Iran: Karaj | collected 2018-10 | reverse complement strand
GACGCGCGCAGCGGCATGAACGGCTCGCCGAACAGCGTGGAGAACGTCGGGACCGGCTCGTTGATGCCGATCTCGGTACCGGCGACCTTGGAGGTGAAGCCGGTGACGAACTGGTACATGGCCGCTTCCTTCGAAAGCAGGGAGATCGGCGGGAGCACGCCGAACGAGTCGCAGGTCAAAAAGATGACGACCTTCGGAATGCCGCCGACGCCCGGGATCGCGGCGTTCGGGATGTACTCGACCGGATAGCCGACGCGGCTGTTGATCGCAAGGCTCGGATCGGAATAGTCCGGCTGGCGCTTGTCGTTGACGACGACGTTCTCAACCAGCGCGCCGAAGCGGATCGCGTGATAGATCTCCGGCTGCTCCTCCTCGACGAGGTCGATGCACTTTGCGTAGCAGCCGCCCTCGATGTTGAAGATGCCCTCGTCGTCCCAGCCGTGCTCGTCGTCGCCGATCAGCATGCGGTTCGGGTCGGCGGACAGCGTCGTTTTGCCGGTGCCGGAAAGTCCGAAGAACACCGCGGTTTCCTTGGTTTCGGGGTCCATGTTCGCCGAGCAGTGCATCGGAAGCGTGCCCTCCAAAGGCAGCACGAAGTTCATGGTGGAGAACACGGACTTTTTGATCTCGCCCGCGTACTGGCTGCCCGCGACGAGGATCATGTGCGCTTCATAGTCGATCATGATCGCCGCTTCGGAGCGCGTACCGTCGATCTCGGGGCTGCACTTGAAGCCCGGGCACGCGATCAGCGTATAGTCCGGCTCGCCGAAGTTTTCCAGCTCCTCCGCCGTCGGACGAACGAGCAGGTCGCGGATGAACAGCGCTTCGCTTGCATACTCGCAGATGACGCGGAACTTCTTGGCGTATTTCTTGTCCGCACCGGCAAAGCCGTCGAACACAAACACGTCGCGGCCCTGCAGATACGCGACCATCTTGGACTTGATGGCGTCGAACTTTTCACGCTTGACCGGCACATTGACCTTGCCCCACGCGATCAGATCGTGTACGCCCTCGCTGTCCACGATGAACTTGTCCTGCGCGCTTCTTCCGGTGTATTTGCCGGTCTTGACGAGCAGCGCGCCGTTGTCCATGATGACGCCTTCCTTGCGTTCCAGCGCATGCTCATACAGCTCCGGAACCGTCAGATTGCGGTAAACCGCTTTGGGATGGATGATACCGAGATGTTCGAGATTCATTTCGTTCGCTCCTTTATAAGATAATCTTTGCGGGGATCTTGGGATGCCGTCCCATTCCTCCCCATCATAATTTCAGTATACTCCTCCCCGCGCCCGATTGCAAGCACAATTCATGACCGCAAGGCGCAATTCGTGACGGCTTCGCCGTAAATTCATTGATCCGCGAAAAGCTGTCGCTTTTCTGCGTGTACTCCTCATCCGCCTTCGCTGACGCTTCGGCACCTTCCCCGCATCAGGGGGAAGGCTTTTGGCTGCGCGTACACAGCGGCTTCCCCTTGAGGGGAAGCTGTCAATGCAGTTGACTGATGAGGTGTATCCCTGCGCCGCAAGGCAATTCGTTCCGCTCATCGTCCACCGAACAGCTTCACGTACCAAAGAAGAACTGTGAGCAGCACGGACAGCGCCGGAATGCCGACCGCGTTCAAAATCACCGTCAGCGCACTTCTGTTTTCGATCTGTTGTTTCAGCGTTCCTTTGACCTTTGCGGCATACTTCTTTCGGTTCCGGATTTGGTTGTCCCGGTAGAGCGTAAATCTGCGGGAAAAAAGCGCCGGAACCCATGAGAGAAGCGCGCAGATCGTCGACGCTCGGACAGCAAACAACGTCCAATCCGACTTGAACCATAGATTTGCAATCGCCGCCGCGACAAGCAGAGCGGAAGAAACGAGGAATACCCAGAACTGTGTATAATATCCGATGGGCACGTCTTTGCGAATGTCCCAGAACAGCAGTTTTTTCATGCTCCCGTATCGCTCCGGAAAGCGAAACAGCTTCTTTGCGCTTCTCCTTCCGTGGACGAATTCGATATCGTCATGAAAGCGCACGTCGAATGCAATATAACACAGCGGAAGCATCAGCAGATACGCGATCAGCACGCCGACGGATGCCAGAGTATTGCGAATGATCATGGTATTTCTCCATTCATGAAACGGTCGGATTGCTATTGAGCCCGTTCCGGTAAAACAGGATGCGCAAAAGCACAACAACGATTGCTTTGCCGCCGCATACGGCGACCCAGATCCAAAGAAGCGGCAGCCGTTTCGAAACAATCGTGAACAGCAGAAACGCATCGGCAAGCAGTGCGACAACCGCATATCCGGTATAAAACCTTTGAATCCTCTGCGCCGTCTCCGCCGCTTTGCATTCCGCCGCGATCGGGGTAAGCGTGAGCCTGTCCCGAAGCGACAGTTCCTGCAGGCGTTCCGTCCGTTTCTTCTTTCGGTCAGCCTTTCCGCAACTGCCGAAACGCATCGCAAGCAGCACTCGACGGAAGCTGTACAGAACCAGTCCGTCGAGCAGCAGGACCGAAAGCATGAGCAAAGCTTGTTTCAAGTTTAATACCTGTCCTTCCGTGTTCTCCGATCAAGAAACAAAACGGTTGTTTCCGAAAAAGGCGGGAATTGCCGTTTTGGAATCTTTTCTGTGATACCATCCTAACATAAGGAACCGTGTCTGTAAACCGGTCCCGTTCGAAAATAGACTGTCGTATTCTGTGAAAAACGCGGAATTACGGCCGCCGCGCGTCACTCCTGCGCGATCTCCTGCTTGAGGCATTCGCGCATGTACAGGATGCAGTATTCCTCGAAGGATTTTTCGTCCTCGGCGCTCGAAAGGAGCGCGCGCAGGGCGCGGTAGGGGATCACGATGTCGCCGGTGCGGTCGAGACGGCTGTTGGTCGCCGCCATGTGCATGATGACCTCGCGCATGTCCTTTGCGTTGTACGCCTCGAAAAAGGACTTGCTCGCCTTGTTGCGGTAGCGCTCGCGCGAGCCGTTGTGCAGGACGCGCAGCACGAACGCGATGCCGTAGGTCAGCGGCAGAAACGCCGAGAGCGAGATCCATTCCGGAGCGCGCGTGAGAAAGCCGTAGAAGTCGTTCCAGCCGCCGCGGTCCTCGCCGACGATCTTGACGAGCGTGTAGTAGACGCAGGCGTAGATGAACACGGGGATCAGGCAGAAGAACGTCGTCGTCCGCTTAATGCGAAGATCCTTCAGGACGAAGCAGAACGTGACGATGGACAGGATCGGGCAGAGCCCGTGCAGGAAGAAGCGCGAGCCGGTGAAGATCAGCACAAAGCCCTTGACCGGCGCGAGCACGAACAGCGAGATCAGAAACGTCAGCGACAGCGCGGTCGTCGCGACGAACAGCACGATCACGAGCCAGTCCGGCAGGCGGAAATACTGCCTGCGGATGCCGTCGATCGCGTACGGAACGACCAGAAACATCGAGACGCCCATCAGGATGTTGGAATTGACGGTGAACATGCAGAACGTCCGGATCCCCATGTGGTCGAAGTTCTCGTCGTACAGCGTCGTGAGATTCATGACGACGCCGACGCACACGCAGATCACGACCGCCGCCGAAAACAGCAGCGTCATCACGCATTTGCTCCGATTGATCTTTTGAATACGGTTCATATCGATCCCCCGATCCTCCCGATAGTGCGGCAGTTCCATCCATTTACCATAGTATATAAATCGGCGTCTGCTGTCAAGTGGCGGGTGAACTACGCGAATCGGCGCGGATTGTGAAGTTTGAGTGGCAATTTGCCAAGACCTGTGTTATAATGATAGTATGAAAAGAGTTTGGTGTCTGCTGCTGATCGCATTCGTCTTGCTCGGCTGCGTAGGGGAGGACGCGCCGGTTGTTCTGATGCCTTCGCCCGTTGCGGAGGCAACGCCCGTCGAAACACAGGCGTCCGCCGCGCCTGCGCCGACGCCCGCGCCGACCGCCGTCCCGACCGAAACGCCGACCGAAGCGCCGACCGCGACGCCGACGCCGTCGTTTGAGGACCGGCTGCGGACGTACATCGACACGATGACGGTCGAAGAAAAGATCGGGCAGCTCTGCATGTTCGGCTTCTCCGGCACGCGGGAGATCAGCTCGGAGTTCAAGGCGATCCTCCGGGAATACCGCATCGGCAACGTGATCCTCTACGGGCAGAACATGGCGCGCACCAATTCGGACGGCGGCTTTTCGCAATGCCGGAAGCTCAGCGACAGCGTGCGAAAGGCGAGCGACAGCGAAATCCCGCTTTTGATCAGCACCGACGTCGAAGGCGGCAGCGTGACGCGCTTCAAATGGAAGAAATCGCTTTCGAGCGCGCGAACGCTCGGCAAGAAGAACGACACGGACCTTGCCGAGGAGCAGTTCCGCTACATTGCGGAAGGGCTTTTGTCCGCCGGCATCAACACCGACCTTGCGCCGTGTCTCGACGTGTGCAGGGAACCGGAGGACAGCTTCCTCGGCAAGCGCATCATCTCCGCGGATGCGGAGCGCGCGGCGCGCATCGGCGTCGCCTGTATCGAAGGACTGCACGACGGCGGGTGCCTGTCGATCGTCAAGCACTTCCCCGGTCACGGCGCGACGAACACCGATTCGCACGAGTCGACGCCGACGGTCAACAAATCGCTCGACGCCCTGTCGCTCTATGAGCTTGTGCCGTTCGCCGAAGGGCTGAAATCCGCGGACGGCGTCATGGTGGCGCACATCCGGTATCCGAAGATCGACGAGGAGCACATCGCAAGCCAGTCGGAGGTGTTCATCACCGAGATTCTGCGCGAATCGTTCGGCTTCGACGGCATCGTCATGAGCGACGATTTCCGCATGGCGGGGCTCCGCAAACAGACGTCGCCGAAGGACGGCGCCGTGCAGTTCATTCTGGCGGGCGGCGATCTCATTCTGTGCGGAGCGAATCACACATACCAGAAGCAGATTCTGGCGGGACTGTACGCCGCGGTCGAAGACGGAACGATCTCGGAAGCGCGGCTCAACGAAAGCGTATACCGGATCCTCTCGGCGAAGATTCGCGTCACGGGATGGGATCCGTTTGAAAATGAGGATTGAGGGAGAAACAAATGGCAAGGATCGGATTTGACAACGACAAATACATCTCGATGCAGTCGCAGAAGATTCTCGAACGCATCGAAAAGTTCGGGGACAAGCTGTATCTGGAATTCGGCGGCAAGCTCTTCGACGACTACCACGCCTCGCGCGTGCTGCCGGGCTTCGCGCCGGACAGCAAGATCCGCATGCTCGAACAGCTCAGGGACAGCGCCGAGATCATCATCGCGATCCACGCGGGCGACATCGAGCACAACAAGGTGCGCAACGATCTGGACATCGCCTACGACCGCGAGGTTCTGCGGCTGATCGACGCGTTCCGCAGCAAGGGGCTGCTCGTTTCGGGCGTGGTCATCACGCGGTATCACAATCAGGCGGCGGTCGACGCGTTCCAGGAAAAGCTCGAACGCCTCGGCGTCAAGGTGTATCTGCACTATCCGATCGCGGGATATCCGCAGAATCCGTCGCTGATCCTGAGTCCGGAGGGGTTCGGAAAGAATCAGTTCGTGGAAACGACGCGTCCGCTCGTCGTCGTCACCGCGCCCGGTCCCGGCAGCGGCAAGCTTGCGGTGTGCCTCTCGCAGGTCTATCAGGAGTACACGCGCGGCGTGCGCGCGGGCTATGCAAAGTTCGAAACGTTCCCGATCTGGAACCTGCCGGTTACGCATCCGGTCAACCTCGCCTATGAAGCGGCGACGACCGACCTCGACGACGTGAACATGATCGATCCGTTCCATCTCGAAGCGTACGGCAAGATGACGACGAACTACAACCGCGACGTCGAATCCTTCCCGGTGCTCAATACGATGTTCGAGCATATCTACGGCACCTCGCCGTACAAATCGCCGACCGATATGGGCGTCAATATGGCGGGCTTCTGCATCACCGACGAAGAAGCGGTGCGCAAAGCCGCGTGCAGCGAGATCATCCGCCGCTATTACAACGCGGCGTGCGCGTACAAGCGCGGTCTGATCGGACGCGAGCAGATCGACAAGGCGGAGTTCATCATGACGCGCGCGGGCGTGACGGTCGCCGACCGTCCGGTCGTGGCGGCGGCTCTGGCGCGCGCCAGGGAAACCGACGGTCCCGCCATGGCGATCGAGCTTGAGGACGGCACGATCGTAACCGGCAAGAACGGCACCATGATGGGCGCCGCGGCGGGCGCGCTGATGAACGCCATGAAAGCGCTTGCCGGCATTCAGTCCGACATCGATCTCATCGCGCCGATCGTGCTTCAGCCGATCCGCGAGCTCAAAACCAATCATTTCGGCAGCGAAAACCCGCTGCTGCACAGCGACGAACTGCTGTATGCGCTTTGCATCTGCGCAACCACCAACCCGACCGCCGCGCGCGCGATGAAGGCGCTCGACGCGCTCAAGGGACTCGAGGCGCATTCGAGCGTGATGCTCGCTCGCGTGGATCTCGAGGTCTACCGCCGTCTCGGTCTGAACCTGACCTGCGAACCGCAGCGCAGGACCAACCGGCTGTTCGACAAGAACTGATCCTGCAATGAAGCGCGCGTTCTGCATCTTTCTGTTGCTTTTGCTGTTGACCGGCTGCATGACGCCCGCGCCGGTCGCTTCGGCGACCGTTCCTCCGACGCCGCAAACGCAGACGGACGCCGTCGTGCTGATCACCGCTTCGCCGACGCCCGTCCCGACGCCCACCCCCACGCCGTCGCCGACACCGACGCCCACCCCCACGCCTTCCCCGACGCCGACGCCCGAACCGTTCGTCGCTTCGGCGCTGCCGGATACGGTGCGGATTCGCCGCGGATATGTCGCCGCAGCGCCCGCCGGCGTGCTGCAGCGGGAATCGGACGGCCGCTTCTTTGCCTACGGCACAGTCGGAAGCGGCGAACCCGCGTTCTATCCCTGTGCGCCGGACGGCAGCGTTGCGCCGGGCGCGGAACCGGTCGACGCCGTCATGACGATCCCGAAGTACGCGCCGACCGTCAAGCCGAAGCAGGACGGACTGCTGCGGCTGATCGTCTATATCCCGTCGCAGAGCGTGGTCGCGTTCCGTGCCGAGGACGGCGACTGGATCGAGGAACGCGTGATGATCTGTTCGACCGGACGCACCTACAAGATGACGCCGCGCGGCGAGTTCCGCATCTATGAGACCTACGAATTCAAACGGCTCGGCACCGAGGGCAACTACTGCTGCGGGCTGTACGCCTGCCGCTTCTATCGCGGCTACCTCTTCCATTCGGTCCCGATCAGCTACGCCGCGCTGAACGATCCGGAACTCGGGCACCGTATGATGTACATGGAGAAATACGAGCAGCTCGGGCACGGCGCGTCCGACGGCTGCGTGCGTCTGACCGTTGCGGACGCGAAATGGATCTACGAGAACTGCGAACTGAACCAGACCGTCGTCGTGATCACGGACCGCGAAGGCCCGACGCCGCCGACGCCGCCCGCCGTAATCTGGGAGGAACCGTACACCGACGCCGACGGCTTCGGCTGGGATCCGACCGATCCGCATCCGGACAATCCGTACCGGGCGCTTGACAACCCGTAATGCCGGCTTTGAAAACCCGTATGAAAAAACTTTTGCTCATCCTACTCATTCTGCTTCTGCTGACCGGCTGCGCCGAGCCTGCGCTCGCACCGGTCGCTTCGGCGACCGACGAACCGGACACGATCGTGGTGGTCCGGACCGAAGCGCCGACGCGCGAACCGACCGCCGCGCCGACCGATACGCCGGAGCCGACCGAGACGCCCGTGCCGACCGACACGCCGGAGCCGACCGAAGCGCCGACGCCGACGCCCGAACCGGAGCCTTTCCGGCTGCGCGCGATTCCCGACGGCATGCGGCCGCGGCAGGGATATCAGATCACCGGACTTGCGGGCGTGCTGTTCTGCGGGGCAAAGCAGACCTATGCCGCGTACGGCGCGTTCGGCAAGGCGGAGCCCGCGTTCTATCCGTGCGACGAAACCGGCGCGGTGGAACCGTACGCGGAACCGATCGAAACCGTGATGATGGTGCCGAACTATACGCCGACCGACGCGCCGGAGAAGGACGGCGAAGCGCTGCTCGTGGTGTATCTCGGTTCGCAGTGCGTTGTCTCCTACGAGGGACAGGACGGCGAATGGGTGGTGCAGCGCATCATGATCTGCTCGACCGGACGCAGAAAGCACGAGACGCCGAAGGGCAATTACAAGATCTCCAACCGTTACGACTACAAGATCCTCGGCACCGGCGAAACGAACTGCTACGGCTTCTGGGCGAGCCGGTTCAGCCATCACCTTCTGTTCCACTCGGTTCCGATCAGCGTGGAGGCGGGGCGCGACAAGGACAAGGCGCACCGGATGTGCGACATGCACAAATACGAAAAGCTCGGCACCGTCGCGTCCGACGGATGCGTCAGGCTGACCGTGATCGACGCGAAATGGATCTATGACTGGTCCGAAACCCACAAGGTCGCGGTGCGCGTCGTCGGCGATTCCGGACCGACGCCCGAAAAGCCGCCCGCCGTGATCTGGGAGGAGCCGTACACCGACAAAAACGGCTACGGCTGGGATCCGACCGATCCCGATCCGGACAATCCGTACCTGCAGAAAAACGAAGAATAAAACTTCCTTCATTTCTTCTAAGGAGCATTATGGGAAAGCTCAGGGCATATATCCGGCCGTACATTCTCTATATCGCTTTCACCATGCTGGTTAAGCTCGGCGGCGCTGTCGCTGAGCTTTTTGTGCCTTATTTTATGGAACGCATCCTGCGCGAAGGCGTGGTTCCCGGACAGCAGAACCGCATCCTGATTTACGGCGGCGCGATGCTGCTGTGCGCCGCCGTCTGCCTTGCGCTGAACATCACGGCGAACCGCATGTCGGCGCAGAGCTCCGGCAAGATCACGCGGAAGATTCGTTTCGATCTCTTTGAAAAGCTGAACACGCTGTCCGCGCGGCAGATGGACGAGCTCACGCTGCCGTCCGCCGAATCGCGGCTCACGAGCGACACCTATCGCGTCAACGAATTCCTTGCCCGCGGGCAGCGGCTCGGCATCCGCGCTCCGATCCTGCTGGTCGGCGGCGTCTTTATGATGCTGACGATGGACGCGAAGCTGGCGCTCGTGCTTGTCGCGCTGCTGCCGATCATCGCGCTGACCGTGTGGATCATCACGAAAAAGAGCATTCCGCTCTATACGAAGGAGCAGGGCGAGCTCGACGACATGGTGCGCGTGGTGCAGGAGAACGTGACCGGCGTGCGCGTCATCAAGGCGCTGAGCAAGACGGACTATGAGCGCGAGCGGTTCGCCCGCGTCAACGAGGCACTGTGCGCCACCGACACGAAGGCGGGCGCCGTGACGGCGATCAACAATCCCGTCGCCTCGCTGGTGCTGAACCTCGGTCTGACGGCGGTCGTCGTGGTCGGCGCGTACCGCGTGCTCGGCGGAACGACCGGCGCTTCGGTCATCGTCGCGTTTCTGCAGTACTTCATCATGATTCTGAACGCCATGCTCGGCGTCACGCGCATCTTCATCATGGCGTCGCGCGCGCAGGCATCCGCGCTGCGCGTGGCGCACGTACTGGAGCTCAAAAAGGACCTCGAGCCGCGCGCGCCTCAAACGAACCGGAGCCGGAAGCGCCGCATATCGCGTTTTCGGACGTCTCCTTCTCCTACACCGGCATCGGCGAAAACCTGTCGCATCTCTCGTTTGCGCTGAAACGCGGACAGACGCTCGGCATCCTGGGCGCGACGGGCTCCGGCAAGAGCACGGTCGTGAACCTTCTGATGCGCATTTACGACGTCGATTCCGGTTCCGTCCGCATCGACGGGCGCGATGTGCGGGAGTATGAGAAGAACGCGCTGTCCGCGAAGTTCGGCGTCGTGTTCCAGAACGATTTCATCCACGAGGGCACGATCCGCGACAACATCCGCTTCTTCCGCGACATCCCGGACGAGGCGATCGAGCGCGCGGCGGTCGACGCGCAGGCGGCGGAGTTCATCGCCGAAAAGGACGGCGGCATGGACGCGGCGGTGTCGATCCGCGGAAACAACCTGTCCGGCGGGCAGAAGCAGCGGCTTCTGATCGCGCGGGCGCTGGCGGGCGATCCCGAGATCCTGATCCTCGACGACGCATCGTCCGCGCTCGACTACCGCACCGACGCGGCGCTTCGAAAGGCGCTTCGCGCGCGCGGCGCGGTCACGACGATTCTGATTGCGCAGCGCATCTCCTCGGTCCGGCACGCCGATCTGATCCTCGTCTTTGCGGACGGCAGGGTGATCGGCGCGGGCAAACACGACGAGCTGCTCGAAACGTGCGCCGAATACCGGCTCATTGCGGAGTCCCAGATGGGCACCGGAGAGGAGGCGGACGCATGAAGCGGAACGAAACCTCCCGATCCTCGCTGAAACACCGCGGCAGACTTCTGAAGCGCATGTGGCAGTACATGGGCAGAAACCGGCTGATGATCGTGCTTGCGGTGCTGCTCTCCGCGGCGTCGTCACTGCTGTCGCTGTACGGTCCCAAGCTGTCCGGTCAGGCGATCAACGCGATCACCGATCCGAACGGCATCGATTTCAAGGTCGTTTTGACCTGCGCCGCATGGATGGCGGGCTGCTACATTCTGTCGGCGGGATTCTCCTATCTGCTGCAGTACGTGATGATCCGGCTTTCGCGCCGCGTTGCCAAACAGATGCGGCACGACATCTTCGAAAACCTCACGCGGCTGCCGGTCGCGTACTTCGACAACCGCCAGGTCGGCGACATCGTCAGCGTCATCACCTACGACGTCGACACGGTCAACCAGTCGCTGGCGGCGGACGCGCTGCAGATTCTGCAGAGCACGATCACCGTCGTCGTCTCGCTCGTGATGATGCTCTCGATCGCGCCGGTTCTGGTGCCGGTGTTCGCGGTGACGATCCCGATCACGATCCTGTTCACGCGATGGCTTGCCAACCGCGTGCGTCCGATGTTCCGCTTCCGCAGCAAGAAGCTCGGCGAGCTGAACGGCTTTGTCGAGGAGATGCTCGGCGGGCAGAAGACCGTACGCGCCTACGGACGCGAGGACGTGGTGCAGGAACGCTTTGAGGAAAAGAACGTCGAAGCCGTCAACGCCTATACGCGCGCCGAAGCGAACGGCACCGTCACCGGTCCTTCGGTCAACTTCATCAACAACGTGTCGCTGGCGCTCGTGTGCGTGATCGGCTCGTGGCTGTTCCTGAAGGGCCGCATCCGGCTCGGCGATCTGTCGAGCTTCGTGCAGTATTCGCGCAAGTTCTCCGGTCCGATCAACGAGGTCGCAAACATCATCGCCGAGCTGCAGAGCGCGTTCGCGGCGGCGGAGCGCGTGTTTGCGCTGATCGACGCGGAACCGGAAGCCGCCGACGCGGCGGACGCGAAGGAGCTTGCCGACGTGCGCGGAGAGGTCGAGATCGACCGCGTGAACTTCTCCTATGACAAGGTCCGCCCGATCATCACAAACTTCAGCCTCGAAGCGCCGCCCGGCTCGCTGATCGCGATCGTCGGACCGACCGGCGCGGGCAAGACGACGATCATCAACCTTCTGATGCGCTTCTACGACGTCGACAAGGGCGAGATCCGCGTCGATCAACAGCCGATCCGCTCGCTTACGCGCGCGTCGCTTCGAAAGGCGTACGCGATGGTGCTGCAGGATACGTGGCTGTTCTCCGGAACGATCTTCGACAACATCGCCTACGGCAAGAAGGACGCGACCGAAGCGGAGGTCGTCGCCGCGGCGAAGGCGGCGCACATCCACAGCTACATTTCACGCCTCAAGGACGGGTATCAGACCGTGCTGTACGACAACGGCGCGGGCATTTCGAAGGGGCAGAAGCAGCTGCTGACGATCGCGCGGGCGATGCTTCTGGACGCGAACATGCTGATCCTCGACGAAGCGACGTCGAACGTCGACACGCGCACCGAGCAGCAGATCCAGGCGGCGATGCGCGAACTGATGAAGAACAAGACCTGCTTTGTGATTGCGCACCGCCTTTCGACGATCCGCAACGCGGACAACATCCTCGTCATGCGCGGCGGACAGGTCGTGGAGCAGGGCACGCACGATCAGCTGATGCAGCGGCCGAGCTTCTATCGCGAGCTCTACCGCGCGCAGTTCGAAAGCGCGGAATAATTGCTTGCCACAGATACGCAAAGCATGCTATACTATTATATATTATTTATGATAAGGGGGTAGAAAAATGTATTGTCAAAAATGCGGTAAGCCGCTGCAGGACGGCGCCTCGTTCTGTATCGGCTGCGGCGCTCCGGTCGATCTGCCGGACGTCAAGCCTGCCGTTGTCCGGTCGAAGAAACGTGCGAACCTGACGGTCCCAATGATCTTTGCGGCGATCGCTATGACGCTGTTCCTGGTCAGTTGGATCGGCAGTCTGTCAAGCGTGTCCTATTTCTTCAGTCATATGCGTGAGGTGCCGGTCTTTGCGCTGTTTGCGATCGACAACATCATATATGTGCCGATCTGGATCGTCGGTTCGCTGTGCATCTTCCTGTTCTGCCTGACCGAACGGAAGAGCGGCAAAACGACGCTCCTCGGGATCGGCTGTCTGATCCTTGCCTTTGTCTGCGCCTATTCGCTTCTGTACCGTCTGGTCTATATCGTCATCGTACTGGCGGCGGACGGCGTCAGCCCTACGGAAGCGTTCCGTATGTCGTTCACCGTCAAGGGATCTCTCCGTCAGCTTCTCTGCAGCGCCGGCGCGGTTCTGCTCCTGATCGAGGCGATCTCGGCGTTCAAGGGCAAGGTCAATAAGATCATCGGGATTCTTGCAGCATGCGTCGTTCTGGCGCTTGCTCTGCTTACCATTACGTTTTGAGGAGGCAACCATCATGAATTACTCTTTTTCCTGGGTAAACTTCGCGGAGTGTCTTGCCCTTGCCTTTCTGGGCGTGTCGCTCCTTCTGATCGCAATTCTCCGCAAATCCGCAAAAAAGGACTGAACCTGCAAGCGAAAAACCGACCGGACTGCCGTAAAGGCAGGCGGAAGAGGCGTTTTGTCAATCATTGAATACAAGAAAAAGTGCGATCTGCAGAATCATTGCAGATCGCACTTTCCGACTTAACAAGGAATGACGCAAAAACCAAGCGCCGGTGCGGCTGCACCGGCGCTCTCTTTCTTTCGGATCAGGCATCGGACCAGTTATAGGAGATCTCGAACGGATAGCCGTTGTTGATCATGTCGTCGATCGCCAGCGAGGCGTCGTTGTCGCCCTGCTCCAGCACGATCTTGCGCAGATGCGAACAGGTCTGGAGATTGTAGTAGTCGTGGAACAGAATCGGGCATTTGCCGATGTCGAGCTTCTTCAGCGCGGGGAACTGATCGAAGTAGGAGATGTCGCTGATGTTCGTGCGGTTGACGCGAAGCTGCGTCAGCTTCTTCAGCGCGGTCAGCGGCTTGACGTTCTTCAGCTTGCTGTTGCGTCCGATGTGCAGGAACGTCAGTTTCGTCAGGCTCGTCAGCGGCTGCACGTCCGTGATCTTCTTGAGATCGTAGAGATAGAGCGTCTCCAGATTCGTCAGATAGCCGATCGGCTCGAGGTCCTCATCCTCCAGCGGGTTGTCGCCGAGGTTCAGATACGTCAGCTTCTTGAGCGCGGCGAGCGCGGTCGTGTCGCTGATGTTGTTGTGCACGAGGTTCAAAGAGCGCAGTTCGGTCAGGTCCTCGAGCCAGTCGATGTTCTTGATCGCGTTGCCGCCGCCCGCGCCGCAGCTCGACAGCTGAAGCTTGCGCAGCTTCGTGAGATCGCCGAGCGGCGTGTAGTCGTCCATGTAGCAGTAATCGAGAATCAGCTCTTCGAGGTCGGGGCACAGCTCGACCAGATCCTTGACCTCGTCCTTCTTGATGTGCTTCAGCTTGTTCTTCTTGCCGTTGATGCCGAGGCTCTTGCCGTTGATCTTCGTTGTGCCGGTCTTGATCTTCTTGCCGCCGAACGTGAACGAATCCGGCTTCTTGGTTGCCTTCGGCGCTTCGGTGGGCTTCGGCGTCGGCTCCTCGGTCGGTTCCGGCGTTGCGGTCGGTTCCGGCAGTTCGGGATTCGGCGTAATGATCAGCGGCGTCGGCTCCTCCGTCGGCGCCTCCGTCGGCGGTTCCGTCACGACCGGCGACGGCGTGGCTTCCGCTGCCGGCGCTTCCGCCGGTACGCAGCGAACGATGTCCAGATGCAGCAGCACCAGGAACGAGATCACCAGAGTCATCAGAATGATCGTACAGCAAAGCACGAGAATCAACCAGAGCGGGACGCCGGCGATGCCGGACTTCTTGGACTTATCCATGGAATCCTCCTTTGTTCGATCGGTCGATGGGAACTAAAACACCAGCTGGAACAGCAGCAGACCGGCGGCGAGACTCGCCGCGTTTGCCGCGAGCGTGAACAGCAGCACAAACCATCTCTTGCGCTGCGGATATTTGCAGCGGTAGAACAGGTATTCCACCAGCACAACGACCGTTTCCAGAACGACCAGCGCGATCCAGTAGCCGACGCTGCCCGTAAAGCCGCTCAGGATCAGCAGCACGATGTTCATCGGAATGTTCGTGATGAGATTCGCGATGATGATATAGCGGAACGGCTTCATTTTGAAGCACAGACCGACGAGGAATTCGATGAGAATCGTCAGCGCAAACGCTGCAAGGATCTCCAGAAGCAGCGTCAGCAGGAACAGAAACACATCGCCGATGCAGGTCGTATCCAGCGATCCGGTGCGGTCCGTCAGCACGTTCGTTTTGCCGTCGTAACGGTAGACGCCGTTCGGTGTGATCGGCAGCGTATTGGACTGCACGACCGTACCGTCCGGAAGCTTCAGTTCCAGATACATCTGCGTATCGCTGTCCGTGCAGCGGAAATACTGGCTGCCCTCGCCGTCGGTCACGGTCCGTTCTCCGTACACCGCATCGGGATGAAAGACGCCGTCCTCTCCGGCAAACATTGCGTTCATCACGGTTCCGACTTCCACATTGCGGCATTGAATTTTGACGCTCAGCGGATCGGGCGCCGGCGCGTTGGCGCTTGCCGCCTGCGGTATCGCCAGCAGCACGCAAAGCAGCAGAAGAAGAATGATGCTCCGTTTCTTCATCGCGATTTCCCCCTATAATATGATTGATTATACCATAGCGCAAGCGAAGTTGTCCATCGAATGTCCGCAGGGTTTACAAAATATCATATAAAACCGCCTGTTTCGCAGATGCGCCGCGTGTGCGGCGGCGAAAAATATATCCTTGCTGTCCCATAAAAGGACTTTCCATTTTCCGGTACTTCTGGTATACTTGTTATATTCGAACATACGTTCGATTATTCCGCATGAAAGGAGCAGGAGAATGGATTTGAAAGAATGGAAGAAGCTTGCGGAACAGGAAGTGTACCGGTATCGGGACAATCAGGCGTATGTGCGCGGCGTTCTGGACGGCGGCGGCAGCAGCGACAACATCAAGCTTAAGCAGCGCGCCCGCTGGGTGCTTGCGGTGGACTATGTGAAGGAGTATCTGAAACGGACCGATCCGCAGAAAGCCGCGGTGTTTTCGCAGCTGTTCGGGCTCGACCGTCCGCTTCGCCGTGCCGAAGAACGCCGCTCGATCGTTTCGCTGAGCATGGAACGGAACATATCGCCGACCACGCTGTACAAATGGAAGTCGGAGATGCTGTCTCTCGTACTGCTCGCCGCCGCGCAGACCGGCGCGCTGCGATTGTACTCCATCGATTAAGAGGAAAGAGGGTGCGGCTTTCGCACCCTTTTCCATATCCGCACGATCGGTTAACCTTTCATCCGCGTGCATGGAAAACATGCAATATACGATCCTTAAACCGAGAACATACGTCGTTTTGCGTGTAATTCCGTTAATCTTTGAACGATTTATGAATTATTCATTGAGTATTCAACCCGCCTATACCGCATATGCAGGGCAGAAAAATCGGTGGATAACTCCGAAAAATCCGACGATGCGTGCCTCCGATTGTGGATAACTGTGTGGACGATGTGGAAATGTATGCGATTATACACCCGCATTTGAAGGAATGAATATTCAACCGCACCGTGCAGTCCTGTCGAAAACCGCCGAATCGCGGGGACTTGCGCGGTTCGCCGCCGGATCCCCTCTATGCATGAAGGTTTCCGGTCGATGAATAAGCGGTATGCTCCTCCGCTGCAACCGGTTTGCAAACAAAAAAGAGCCGTCGCGCGACGGCTCTTTTCTTCATTTTTACAGTCACTCCATGATCAGCCGCAGCCTGCCCTGCGATTCGATCAGCGTGCCGATGCGCAGGGTGAACGTCAGCCCGAACGTGCCGGTTTCGAGATCGGCGTCGCGCTCGGCGCGATAGAGCACATAGGCATCATCCTCCTCGGCAAGCGCGAGGAAGCCGTTCTGCAGCTGAAAATCGGACAGCACCGAGGCGTGCGTGTCAAAGTCGAACCAGCCGACCTTGGCGCACTGGTCCTCGTTCGCGCCGAAATGGTACGTATACAGCAGGTCCGGCGCGTCGTCCCAGTCGAAATCGGTCAGGATCACGTCGAGCACGCCCTTGCCGTCCGTGCCTTCGCCGAGGCGGTAGTATTCGCCGTCCTCGCACACGTACGAGCAGCCGAGGTCGATGCTGCGGATCACCGTGAATCCCTCCGCGCCTTCCGGCGTCAGATCGAGCCAGCGCGTCGGATCGGAGAGCACCTCGCTGTAGTCCTCAAGGTGTCCGTCGTTGAGATCGAGTTTGTCGAGCGGCGGCGCAATGTCCAGATGCTTTTCCGCTTCGTAGAGGCGGTTCGGCAGCGGCGTCGGCTCCGGCGTCGCAGTCGGCTCCGGCGTGCCGTTCGGCTTTGCGCCGCTTGCGCAGCGCTGGATGCGGTAGGTGCCGTAGATCGCGCCCGCGAGCAGCAGCAGCGCAACCAGGATGCAGACGACGACGAACGCGCCTTTTCCGACGATTTTCTTCCATTTGGATTGCTGTTCCATCAGTATTCCTCCAAGGCCCGAATTGCCCCGTTCAGCGCTTCGTACAGGCGCGCCAGATGGATTCCGTCGATCAGACGGTGATTGACCTGCACGGTGTACGAAAGCGTCTTTCTGCCCTTCTCATCCGTTGTAAACCTGCCCCACATGATGCGCGGGGTGCTGTCGGTGTTGTCGAGCGGAAACTCCTGCGAGATGTGCGTATAGTCGATCCACGGCAGCGACGAGAGATACACGTCGTGCCCCGCCGCGTCCGCTTCCGCCGTGGGGACCGGCGACGTGTTTGCCGCTTCCGCCGCTTTGCAGCGCGCCGCGAAGTCGACCGGCGATTCGCCGTCCCTCCATTCGACGCCGCAGATGCCGAACAGCTCGTCGTCCCACGAATACGTATAGGAAGGATTGCGGTGATCGAGAAGGTATACGTCCTCGCCGCGCAGCTCGTACCGGAACGCCTCGACGCCGTTGAGCGCCTTCATCGTCACCCAGATCATTGCCGCGTAAAACGACACGCCGCGCGCGTTCGCCCATGCGGCGACGTCCGTGACGTCAAGCCGCTGCGTGAGGCTGTAAAACGGCACTTCGAGCCGCGCAAACAGTCGGTCGTGCGCGTTCCTTTGCCAGTCTTTCCGGTCGATTTTCCGTTCCATCTTCAGAATACGCGCCGTGCGAACACGAACGCCTCCTCCCAGTAGTTTGTGCGGATCTTTGCCGTGATCACCTTGCCCTCGCCCGAGGACGGATAGATCATTCTGCCGTCGCCGAGATAGATCGTCACGCAGTTGACCGCGTCGTTGCCCGGCGTCCGGAAGAAGCAGAGATCGCCGCATTCGAGATCGTCCATCGACTCGACGATCGGCCACTCGCTCATCTCCGAATAGCCCTTGCTCGTCTTGTGCCGCACCTTGACGCCCGCTTCGTTCAGGCAGTAATACACGAACCCGCCCGGATCGAAGCCGGTTTCCTCGCTCGTGCCGCCGCGGTGATACGGCAGGTCGAGAAGCGCCTTTGCCGTTTCGCAGAACGCTTCCGCCTTCGCGCGGTCCGATTTCGGCACCGGCGTCGGCTCCTCCGTCGGCGCTGCGGTCGGGACGTCGGTCGGTTCCGGCGTCGGTTCCTCCGTCGGGATCGCGGTCGGCGCTTCGGTGGGCGCGGCGGTCGGCGCTTCGATCGGCTGCGCCGAAACAACAGCTTCCTCCGTCGGCGTCTCCGTTGCGGAGGACGCCGGCGTCGGCTTTTCGATCTCCCCGATGATTTGTATTTTATCCCGCTCCGGATCGGAGTTGACGATCTGCGGCGACGCGCAGCCGAGCAGCAGCAGGGCAGCCAATCCGAACGCGATGACGGTCCGTTTTCGATTCATACGGATACACCTCCGTTCCTGTAATGTATCATGATTATAAAAACAAGATGTCACCGAACCGTAAACGGAGTGTGAACAATTCGTGTGTAACGCCCCAAAACACAGAAATGTCACAAATCAAATGCAAAAAACGGGGCGCGCGCCCCGTTTTGTCCGTCGTTTATGCGGCTTTGTCGTCCGCCTTCGCAAGCTGTTCGCCGCGGAAGTACTTCTCCAGCGGCTTGTAGATCAGCATGGCGACAAGCTCGGTCACGATCAGCTCCGCAAGCATGTACCAGCCGTTGTACAGCGCCGAATAGATCCACGGGCTCGTCATCTTCATGCCCATGAACTCCTCGGGCATCCAGACGCCCCAGATCCATGCGCCGCTGATGAGGTGGCAGCAGAAGCGCAGCGCGAAGGTCACGAGAATGCCGAGCGCAACCGCCTTGCGGTCCTTGCCGAAGATGCCGGACAGTCCGATGACCGTGTAGGCGATCACATAGTCCAGCAGCACGATGCCCGCGCCCATCAGGAAGCTTGTCGCATAGCCCACGTTGTCCAGGCCGAGGATCATCTGAATGAGGCTGTAGGTGAACGCCGTCAGAACGCCCCATTTCCAGCCGTAGCGATGGCTGATCAGAATGAGCGGCAGCATGCTGACGATCGTGATTCCGCCGCCGAACGGCAGGTCGATCTTGACAATGCTGCACACGGTTGCGACCGCGATCATCAATGCGCTCTCCACGAGCTGCAGCGCCGTGATTTTCTGTTTCTTTTCCATGGTTCCCTCCCGAAATAAAATAAGATGCCGTCCGTGTCGGGACAGCATCAAAAGCTTATGGTTACGCTTCCTACGATGGCATGACCCAACAGGTTCCAAGGGTGCTTCTCAGCCGAAGTGTTCGGCGCCCCTGCGTCGGGACTATCATAACAAAAGCGACCGGTTTCGTCAAGGCTCCTGCGTAAAAATCGTGAATTTCCGGATGCGCACGCGCACCACGCCGAGTATCGACTCCGTATCGAGACAGCCGATCCCGCGGTTGCGGCTGTCCTCGCCGAAATTGCGGTCGTCCGACAGCACAAAGACCTTGCCCTCCGGCACGCGCGTACGCGAAATGTCGAGCGGCGCGGTCGGCGTATAGCGGTGCTCGTCGAGCCCGTAGCGTCCGTCGATGATCAGAATGCCGTCCTTCGCCTCGATCGATTCGCCGGAGAGCGCCACGACGCGCTTGATCAGAAGATTCCCCTCCGCGTCGCGAAACGCCACCATGTCCCCGCGTTTCAGGTCGTAGAAATGCTTGTAGAGCCGGTCGTAGAACACGGTATCGCCCTTTTCGAGCGTCGGCACCATCGATTCGTCCGCCACATACACCGGCGAGAACCAGCCGAACAGGATGAGCAGAACGAGCGCAAGCCCGATGATCCCCGCAAAGATCCAGCGGAGCACATTCTGCGTGCGGTGTTCTGTTCGGAATCGGACGGATCGGGTTTCCATGGGCGATTACGGTTTGCGGATGCGGTCGAACGGATAGATGACGCCCCGCACCTTGCCGATGATGCGGCAGAACGGGATCGGTCCGACGGCCTCGTTGCGCGAATCGATGCTGACCGCGCGGTTGTCGCCGAGCACAAAGACGCAGCCGTCCGGCACGACCTGTTTTTCGATCTCCTGATAGCCGGTACGCGTGTCGATCAGATACGGCTCGTCGAGCTTCTTGCCGTTGACATAGACCTTGCCGGAGATCGTTTCGATCGTATCGCCGCCGACCGCCGCCACACGCTTGACGCGGGAATTGTAGCTCTTGTTGACCTGTTCGTAGTACGCTTCGGGATAGTAGCAGATGATGATGTCGCCGCGCTGCGGCATGCGGCACACATAGGCGAGACGGTCGACGAACATGATCTCGTTCTCCTGCAGTGTGTCGAGCATCGACGTCCCGTCCACGCGCACCGGATCGAACGCGACCGCGCGGATCGCAAACACGATCGCCATCACGAGCAGCAGGTACAGCAAAAAGTCGAGCACGCGCCACGACATGCCGCCTTCCATGTTTTCATTCCGTTTTTCCGCCTGCCGTCTCAGCTTGGCGATCGGTTGTATGATGGTCATTCGTTCGTCTCTTTCGTGATGATCTGTTTTGCGGATTTCAAAAAAACGAGCCGATCGAGCATGACGACGCGCCCGCAGCCGAGGCAGCGGATCTTGACATCCGCGCCGACGCGGGTGATCGTCCACGTGTCCGTGCCGCAGGCGTGCGGCTTTTTCATGCGAACCGTGTCGCCGAGTTCAAAATGATCGATCATTGCTCTCCCTGAAAACGGATATAGCTGTCCGCCGCCTCCGCAATCTGTCCCGCTTTCTCCTCGTGCATCCAGTGCCCCGTGTTGCGGATGCTGTGATAGATGCTCATCGGCAGGTCCTCCCGCAGCTCAAACAGCCGGTCGATCGGCTGCAGCTTGTCAGAATCGCCCCAGATGATGAAAAACTCGCGCTCATGCGCCTTGATCTCTTCGAGCGCGTATTCCTCGTCGAAATTGCGGATCGCGTACATGATCGCCTGCCGCGCCGCAAAGCTGTCGCAGGTTTTGTAGTACTGCGCGACGACGTCCTTGGTGCAGATCGTGCCGTCGTAATAGAACAGCGGCAGATACGCCTCGAAATCCTTCTGGCTGTACAGCTCGCGATACAGAAAGCCGAGCGGGCGCTCGAGCCGCCGGATCTTTTTCGGCATCTTGTCGGTGACGCCGCCGGGCGTCAGTGCGATGATCTTCATGAAGCGATCGGGGTACCGGACCGCGGCGAGCATCGCGTAGAGCGCGCCCATTGTCACGCCGAGCACATGCGTCTTTTTGAGTTCGAGCGCATCGAGGCACTTTACGAGGATATCCGCCATCTCGTTCATCGAATAGTTCAGCGAATACGGATGATCCGAGTATCCGAAGCCCGGCAGGTCGATCGCGATCACGCAGTAGTTTTCCGCAAGAATCGGCATCAGCTTGCGCCAGGTGTAGATCGACTGTCCGACCGAATGCACCAGAAGAAGCGGCTCCCCTCTGCCCATCGTCAGATAGTGCACGCGGCACGGCTCCGGCTTCTGCTTTGCGCCTTCGAAGCCCGGCAGCTCGATGGAAAAGAAGTCGCCGATCAGATCGGAGTTGACGATCGGTTTGTTTTTCTGCTTCATAGAACACCTCGTAAGTCAGTTTGATTATAGCGCGCCGCCGCAGCGGATGCAAGAAAAGGGCAAAAACTTTTCTTTTCGTACATATTTTTGTGACATCTCTGCGACATCTCCCTGTTATCATGTGCACAGGAACGGTTTTTTTGCAAACTCTGTCACATTTTTGCGTCGGCGAACGCTTTCTTTTATGAACATGTTCGAATGAAACCGAAGGAGGTGCGGCTTTGAAACACTGGTCACGGCTTTTGAAAAGCGATCCGGAGCGCGGCATCCGCGCGCTGCTGGACGCGCACGGCGGTCTTGTGTATTTCACCGTACGAAGGATCTTAAAGGGCTATCCCGAAGACGACATCGAGGAATGCGTTTCCGATGTGTTCCTGTATCTGTACCGGAATCGCGACCGGCTCGACCTCGAAGACGACGCGATGAAGGCGTATCTTCAAAAGACCGCAACGCACCGCGCGCTCGATCACAAGCGCAGAATTGCGCGCATCCCGACGCCGGTCGAGGATCCGGTCTGGGACGCGGGCGCTGCGGACAGAAGCGCCGAAGAGCTGGCGCTTTCGAGAATCGAGCGCGAGGAGCTGATCGGCGCGATCGTATCGCTCGGCGATCCGGACGCAACGATCCTGATCGCCAAATACTTCATCGGCATGAAAGGCGGAGAGATCGCCGCCATGCTGCACATGAAGGAAAACACCGTCGTGTCGCGCGCGGCGCGCGCCCTGAAACGACTGAGAATCCAACTGAAAGGAGCGGAAAACCATGGCTGACGTTCTGGAAAACAAGCTGTCTTTGGCAACGGAGCCGGAAGCCGCCGTTCTGATGGAACGGTTCGATCCGGAATATCATATGAACGAGCGCGTGCGGGCACGCATCGCCGCCCGTCTCAATCAAACCGTACGGGAGGAGCGGACGTCCGAACGGCGCACGCTGCGCTTCCCGTGGAAAAAGGCGCTGGTCGCCGTCGCCGCCTGCGCCGCAATCTATCTGACGCTCGGCTTCACCGTGCCGGGCGTGGCGGACGCGCTCTATCGCGTGTTTCATCCGGATTATCGCAGCGACCAATACTTTGCGACTCCGCCCGAGCAGCGCGAGCCGATCCCGGACATCGCGGAATCCGTCGCCCGCTTTGCGGCAAAGGACGTCGAAGCACGCACGGAGCTTTTGGGCGAATACACGAACCTCACGCGCTACGACGAAGGCTATAACGAACTGGCGCACGATTCGTCCCATCGCGTCGCGCGCGGACTGCCGCCCTATCGTGCCGAAGACTATGCGTATCTCAAGGATATCCGGCCCGAAGTGCGCGAGGTCTACTATGACGGCTCGCATCTGTTTGTCAATGTGTTCCTTGCCTGCGACGATCCGGAGGCGTTTCTCGCCGACCGGTACGGCGGCACGCACCGGCACAGTCTGGAGATCAACACGTTCGGCGTCACGTTCCTGACAATCGACGGCGAACGGCGGGACACGACCTGGCTGCCGACGCGCGCCGACGAGAGCGTGACCGAACGGAACGGGCAAAAAGGGCTCTGGTATACGACGTCGATCGGGCTCGATACGCCGCTGCCCGACGGGCTCTGCGAATTGACGCTGCTCTACTACATCTATGACTGTGACGTCGACGATATGGCGTCGACCGGAAACGTGGCGCGCGTGGTGCATACCGTTTCGTTCGATACGTCCGCGGGCAACCGCTACGCCGGCGACACGTTTGAAGCGGCATTTTCGGGCTCCGCGCCGATGACGCTCTTTGACGTTGATGAAAACGGCGAGGAAACGGCGTTTCGCAACCGCATGGTTTCCTTCGACGGTCTCAGGATGCGCTTTGCCGTGCGGTATCTGCCGAGCGGCTTGCAGATCGAAGGCGAGATCATCGAAACGCCGCGGGACTGGACGGAAGCGGAGCGATCCTCACTCGACGGCTTCTTCCTCTCCGCGATGGTCTTTGACGCGGAATGCGGCGGCGAGACCTTCACCGTGCCGTATTGGGAGATCCGCCGCGACGGCGGCAAGTGGATCTTCGAACTGCCGGTCTTCCCGTCCGAATACCGGGATGCGGGCACGATCGTGCTGATCCCGCGCATCCGGTATCTGAGCCGGTTTGACTACGTGATCGACAACGACGACGATCCGATGCAGCCGATCAAGGGCACGACGATTCTGGAGCTCGGCGCCGAGCCGGTCGAGATGCCCGCGCACACGAGATGGACGATTCTCGACACGCCGCTGTCGGAAACGCGCATCGAGATTCCGCTGCCGAAGGACGAATAAAGGAGGTGTGCGCGATGAAAAAACTGCTTGCTCTGCTCTGCCTTTTGCTGCTGCTTGCCTGCGTGCCGACGCCCGAAACGGAAGCGGTCGTTTATCGCGGCGACGACGCGACGCCGAACCCAGAAAGCGTCGAGCGCGCCGACCTTTCGGCGATCCCCGAACACCTGAACCTGACGAGCGAGCCGCAAAAGGGCGTCAGGCTGCAATTCGACGCGGATGTGGAAATCGACCGCAATGGCACGTTTCCGGTTTTAGAGGTGCGCGCGCTCGATACCGTCACCGATCCCGCGTTCTGCGAACGCCTCCTCTCGCTGCTCTGTCCCGACGGCAAGCTCTATGAGCGCTGGCAGCCGACCAAAGCGGAGCTCAAGGAGGAGCTGCTTGCCGCAACCGCCTATGACGGACGCTGGGGCTCGATCTTTGAGATGGAGGACATGCCGGAGATTCTGAAATACTTCGAAGAGACCTATCGCACCGCGCCGGACGAGCCGCAGCGCACGGCGGTCGATCCCCGAAACGGTTTTCTGCCGAATCACAGCTATTATATCGAACGACCGGACGGCGGCACGGCGTTTCTGACCTTCCCTTCGGAACGGAACGGCGGCACATGGATCGACGACTCCCGCATGAGTTACTGCACCGAGGATTTCATTCAGGAGGGCGATCCGCCGCTCGACGAACCGCCAATCTCCGAACAAGCAGCGATCGCGCAGGCGGACGCGCTTCTTGCGTCGCTCGGCGTCGAATGCACGTCGCTTTTGTGTACCGAACGCGGCTTCGGCTGGCGGCTGTACGAGCGCACGGAAAGCGTTTGGATGTGCACCTATGTGCGCAGGATCGGCACGACTGACTCGAACGATCAGCACCGGGTGTTCGGATATCAGTATCCGCGCGACGCCGCCACCGCGCTCGGCGCGCCGTGGGAGGGCGTGGAGTACATCCGCGTCACGGTCGGAAGCAAGGGCGTATGCGGGGTCTGGTGGTCTGGGCTTTGCGAAACGACCGCAGTCACGGAACCCGATGCGCCGCTCTGCGATTTCGATCTGATCCTTGCGCGCTTTCAGGAGCAGCTCGGCTACCGGTACGCGATGCCCGAGGGCGGCGTGACCGTTTCGATCGAAAAGCTGAAGCTGACCTACGGTGTCGTCAGCGAAAAGGACCGGCGCGGGTACGGGCTCTATATCCCGATGTGGGAACTATGTTACCGGACGGACACGGACGATCAGGCAGGCTTTTGGAAGATCTATCTGTCCGCGCTCGACGGCTCGACCGTCGAACCGCGCATCACGACCGACAGCCTGCTTCGCGAATCGCAGAACCCGTAAACGCAAAAAAACGGACCGCAGAGGTCCGTTTTTTCATCCCAAAGAGTTTATCTGCGCCGTGAGCCCTGCGCGATCGAGAACAGGCGCAGGACGGTGACGAACGAGCCGAGCGCGGCGAGCACATAGGTGAGCGCGGCGGCGCGCAGCATCTTCTTCGCGCCGGGCAGTTCGTCGTCGGTCAGATAGCCGCCGGCGGTCAGCATGTCGAGCCCGCGGCGCGAAGCGTTGAACTCGACCGGCAGGGTGACGAGCTGGAACAGCAGCACCGCCACGTACAGCACGACGCCGGTCATTGCGATATAGTAGCCGACGTTGCCCGCGCCCGCGGCAAAGATCGAAAGCAGCAAGCCGCCGACCACCAGGAACGGTCCGATCCGGCTGCCGAGATTCGCCGCCGGCAGGATCACGCTTCTCAGCTTCATCGGCGCATAGCCTTCGTTGTATTGCAGAACGTGCCCGATCTCATGCGCGGCGACGGCGTAGGCGGAGACGGAATCGGAATGATAGACCGCCTCGGACAGCCCGACGACCTGGCTTCTCGGATCGAAATGGTCGGTCAGCTCTCCGGCGACCGGCTGCACCGGAAGCGTCAGTCCGTTCTGCCGCAGCAGCTCCTGCGCAAGCTGCGCGCCGTAGATTCCGCGAAAAGCGGGCGACTGCGCGTACTTGCGGAACACCCGCTGCACATGCGACTGCGCAACGAGTGAAAGAATCATGATCGCGATTGCGATAAAATAATACAGATAACCTTCCATACGCATATTATACCGAAATCCTCTTACAAATACCATTGCAAAACGTGAAAAATATGTTATAATTCTCTGTACAAATTGCGAAAAAGAGCAGGTTAATCCCCTCAGGAGGCAGGTTTATGCAATACTTGAAGCTTAAGGACATCCAGAAGGCGCCGGAATCCTACGTCGGCGCGATCACCGTCTGCGGTTGGGTACGCACCGCGCGCGAAGGCAAGTCGGTCGGCTTTATCGAGCTCAACGACGGCACCTCGTTCCGTCCCGTGCAGATCGTCTACGCGAACGACGAACGCAAGCTCGGCAAGGGCATCACGACCGGCTGCGCCATCGTCGTCGACGGCGAACTGGTGCTGACGCCGGACGCGCCGCAGCCGTTTGAGATCCACGCAAACGCGATCACGATCGAAGGCGAATGCCCCTCGGACTATCCGATGCAGAAGAAGCGCCACACGCTCGAGTATCTGCGCACGATGCAGACGCTCCGTCCGCGCACGAACACCTTCCTTGCGACGTTCCGCGTGCGCTCGGTCGTGGCGGCGGCGATCCACGAGTTCTTCCAGGACCGCGGCTTCGTCTATGTGCACACGCCGATCCTGACGAACGCCGACTGCGAAGGCCGCGGCGAGATGTTCCAGGTCACGACGCTCGATCTCGAAAACCTGCCGCGCACCGAGGACGGCAAGGTGGACTATTCGCAGGACTTCTTCAAAAAGCCGGTGCATCTAAGTGGTTCCGGTCAGCTGTACGGCGAAGCGTTTGCGCTGGCGTTCCGCGACATCTACACCTTCGGTCCGACGTTCCGCGCCGAGTATTCCTTCACCGCGCGCCACGCGAGCGAGTTCTGGATGATTGAGCCGGAGATGGCGTTCTGCGATCTCGAGGGCGATATGGACGTTGCCGAAGCGATGGTCAAATACATCATCCAGACGGTGCTCGACCGCTGCCCCGCCGAGATGGAATTCTTCAACAAGTTCGTCGACAAGGGACTCTTTGACCGGCTGCACAACGTGCTGCACAACGAATTCCGCCGCCTGACCTACACCGAGGCGATCGAGATCCTCAAGAATTCCGGCGAGCCGTTCGAATATCCGGTCGAATGGGGCGTCGATCTGCAGAGCGAGCACGAACGCTATCTGACCGAAAAGGTCTTCGGCAAGCCCGTGTTCCTCACCGACTATCCGAAGGACATCAAATCGTTCTACATGCGCCAGAACGACGACGGCAAGACCGTCGCGGCGGCGGACCTGCTGGTGCCGGGCGTCGGCGAGATCGTCGGCGGCAGCCAGCGCGAGGAGCGCTACGACGTGCTCGACGCGCGCTGCAAGGAGCTCGGCATGGACATGCGCGAGTACCAGTGGTTCCTCGACCTCAGAAAGTACGGCGGCGTCAAGCACGCGGGCTTCGGCCTCGGCTTCGAGCGCATGGTGATGTACCTCACCGGCATGCAGAACATCCGCGACGTCCTGCCCTTCCCTCGCACCGCAGCAAACCTCGAAATGTAAACAACAACGCAAAAGCCGCCCGCAGGGGCGGCTTTTCTCGTTTTTTAGGCGGCGGGGAACTGCGCCATCAGCTGCTCGAACGCGGCGCGTCCGAGGCTGCTGCGGATCTGCGCATACGACTGCGCGTAGGCGCCTTCGCCGGCATAGAACTGTCTGCGCTGTTCGGGCGAAAGCCGGGACAGCAGGTTCGCCGCCGTGCGGTAGTCGACGTCCGTGCTTTCGGCGGGCTGCGCGCCGGACATCATCGCGTCGATCAGCGGATACCTTCCGTCCTGCGCTTCACTCTGCGCGCCTGCACGGCCGCCGCCGGAGCGGTGATACGCGCTGTACAGCGCCTGTGCCGCCGCTGCCGCCTTTTCGCGGGCACGGTTGATCTGCTCCGCGTTGAATTTGTCGACGTCGATCTTCTGTTCCTGCTGCGCGCGCATCGCGTCATACAACTGTCCGGCGAGCGTCGATGCGTAATCGCTTTCGAGATCGTCGACGTCCTGCGCTTCGCTGCGGAACGCGCGGTCCTTGACGTCGGTCACATAGGTGCTCGTGCCCATGCCGCGCGCCAGCGCGTCGGCGTCGAGCTCCGCATTCTGCCGCTCGGTCCGCTCCTGCCGCGAGCGGATCGCCTGTTCGTACGCCGGACGCAGCCAGTTCGAGATCGTGTCGCGCAGCACGTCCTCGTCGAGCGGCGTGAACGACACGGTTTCCGGCAGATACGTCTTGAGCATCTCCGAAAAGATCGATTCGAACGACGGCGCGTCGCTGCCGCTGCCGCCGCCCGATCCGCCCGTCTGTGTCCGCCCGCTCTGCCTGCGCGTCAGCGGATCCTTGATCGGCGGTGTCAAAAGTCTGATGGGTGGGATTCGTACCATTCTCATTCTCCTTCCGTAAGTTCGGCAAGTGCCGATTCGAGTTCCGAGAGCTTGCTGTACAGAAGCTCCAGGTTCTGGTTCAGATTGTTTTCGTTCTGCGCGACGCTGCTGTCGTATGCGTCCCGATCCTCGTCTTTTTGGGGCATTCTACCGAGATAGATCGGAAACAGCGCCTGCATGCCGGTCGGGATGTATGCCATACGCGCCTCCTTTACACCGGACGGCGCTGCACGTCAAAGAGCAGCGACGCCTTCGCGTCCAGACGCATCGGCTGTCCGTTCACATTCGAGAACGACAGGCGGAACACGCGCCCGACGCCGCGCAGCGGAATCTCCGTCACCGAATGCGGCGTATCGGAGAAATGCGCCTGCGTCTGATATGCGCCGCCGTTTGTCAGCACGCGCACCAGCACGTCCCCCTCGCCGCTTGCGGTCAGCATCAGCAGCGTCTTGTTCGCTTCCTTGTGCCCGAAATCCTGCACCGGCATGTCCCACCACGCCTCGATCCGGTCGCCGTCGTAGTCGGGACTGTCGTCGAACCGCACCAGCTTGCCCGTCGACGTCAGCGCATACAGCTCGCCGGACAGCGACTGGATATCCGCAAGCAGGAATCCGGTGCGGAGCATATAGGTCCCGCGCAGAAGGTCGTATTCGATCATCGTGTCCGCGTACGAAACGACGTCGCAGGAGCGAAACGCGAAGTACAGCCGGTCGCCGCACGCCGCGGATACCGTCCCGTCGAGCTTCGCTTCCTTCAGAAGCGGCAGCAGCGCAGCGGCATTCGCCGGACGGCGCACCGTTTGCCCGTCGTAGCAGCAAAGCCCGCCGTCGGACAGAAAATACAGCCGGTCCGTGTATCGCACGATCGCCGTATGCACCGGCATCTCGTACGCCGCGTCGATCGCGGTGATGCGGAAATTCGACGGACGGTCGCCGAGCAGGCGGAACACGTTGTTTCTCGTGAAGATCAGCAGCTGATTCGACAGCGCCGCCAGTCCGGTGATCGGATCGTCGCTGACACCGATATCCACAAACCCGCCGGAGACGTTCTCGCTCGCGGGATCCTGCCGCCAGTCATCGATGCCGCGGTCCGCGCCGGGCGCTTTGCTCCAGTAGAGGCGGCTCGGCGCAAGCATGTTGCCCGCCGCAAACAGCCGTCCGAAGTACAGTTCCGCGCAGCTGACCGGCACATCGCTGAGCTTTTCCGCCGAGCCGAACGGCGTGATTTCGTGCGTCAGCGGGTTGTAGAGGATCGGCTGCCCGTTGCCGTACACGATCAGCAGGCGGTCCTGACTCTCGATGCGGACCGGCAGAAAATCGATCCGATCCGCCGAAAGCTCGTTCGCAAACGTGTGGATCTGCCGCCATTCACGCTGCGCCGAACGGTAGTAGTACAGCGCATCCCGCGACACGGCGAGATACCGCACGCCCTGCTCGGTCGGATACAGAAACATGCGCAGCAGCGGCGTCTGTGCGGAAAGGATGCCCGAAGCCGCGCGGGAAAACCCGCCCGCCGTGCGAAGATCGCCGGAACGCGTGTCCATGTTGCACGCGTCGGGGCTCTGATCCGCGCTCATCAGCGCTTCCGAAAGGTCCATGCGCACGCCGGAGAACGCGGGCAGCACGCCGTAGGTATATGCCATACGCGTCCCTCCTCAATACCGGTTCAGGATCGCATAGCCCGCGGGCTCGTCCATGTCCATCCGGAGTCTGCGCTTGCGCCGTTCGTACAGCGCCATGACCGTGTTCGCGTGGTTCAGTCCCTGCGCGTCGTTGTGCATCTCGAACCGCGCCACCATGTACAGCACGATCAGCGGATGGCAGGCGGACGGCAGCTCCGGCACGTCGGTCGGCTGCGACAGCGCGTTCGGCAGATACCGGTAGACCACGTGGACCGGACCGTCCTGTACGCCCTTCAGATGCAGCGTCATAGTATTCGGTCCGTAATAGAACGGCATGCGCAGTCCGCCGCGCTCCACGCCGAGCACCTTGGAAACGGTGCGCGGCAGCGTCGCAAGATCGATCGTCCCGTTTGCGATCGCCGCCGGATCGCGCCGCCACGGGCGCAGGGATCTCGTGAGATCGTCGATCGCGTCGTTCGCAAAGCCGGTCAGCTTCTCCCGCCACAGCGGCAGCGCCGCCGTGTCCGACGGATGCTCGAGCTCGGCAAGCGCCAGATTGATCAGTTCCGTGAGCGTCATGCCGATCACCCGATCTTTCTGCCGCCGACGTCCCTGTACGCCGAGACCATGCGCGCGCCTTCCTGCAGCGCGGCGCGGCTTTCGCGGATCACCGCCGCGATCCTTTTGGGCACCTCCACGACCTTATCCGTCGGAATCCGGAAGGCGACGCCGTTGACCGCCCCTTCCAGGAACGGACCGACGGACTCGCTCGGCAGGTAGATCGAAACGGTCGGTTCCTTCTGTTCGTTTACATTCGTTTTCTTGCTTTCTTCCTTCATGCGGTTTCTCCTTTCTCCTTGCGTCGTCGGCGCAACCCGTCGGGCCGCCCGTACCGGCGGCCCGTATCGTCCTTTCGGCCCTTACTCGCTGACGCCGTGCTCGATGCGCACGATCCAGAGCGGGTTCAGAACCTTTGCCGCGTACGCCGCGACCTTCGCGCCGACCGTCGAACGCTGGTTGAGCGGATCCGCGCTGCCTTCGGAGCCGCAGGGCTTGATGATCGTCTCGATCGTGCCGGAGCCGTCGATGTCGATGACGCCGTACGCGTCCGCGCCGAACACCAGCGTTGCGTGGACGTCCGCCTGCTTGTGCGTGCCGGATTCCTCGCCCGCGTCGGTCGTGTAGACCGGATCGTTGATGCGATACGTGATCGCCGTGTCGATCGTGAGGACGTTGGTCTCCGCGTTGTACGCCGTGATCTCGTATTCGGAACCGTTGATCGTGATGACGTTGCCCGCAACCAGATACGCCTTTTCACGGTCGCTCGGGACGGTCTTGAGCTCGATGCTGTTCGTATTCGTGCCCGCCGTCTTGGCGCGGTTGTAGAAGGACTGACGATAGACCTTCGCCTCGGTCGCTTCGACGAATACGACGCCGAACAGACGCCCGATCTCGCCGGAATAGATCTGCTCCGCATTGCTGTACTTGGAAACATCCTGCCAGAGCGGATCGTTCTGCAGATCGTAGGTCGCGTCGGGCGAGCAGATGCAGACGAAGTGCGGACGGCGCACGCTGCCGTCCGACGCGGTGTTGAACATGCGCGCCTTGTTCTTCTTGAGCGTGCGGACCGCCTTGCGGATCTCGGTCACGGTCAGAACGTCTTCGGAGCCGATTTCGCTGCGGTCCTCCTTGCCGTTCGCGTACTGCACGTTGGTCGTCGCGCACATCGCGTCGCGCGTTACCCACTCGATGACGGTGCCGAGCTGTTCGCCCAGAAGCTCCGCGGAGTCGGCGATCACCTCGTCGTATGCGGTCATGTCGAGCAGATCGGAGATCTCGACGTACGCGCCGTACTGCGCGACCTCGGCTTCGACCTTGGACTGCGAAAGCACCTGTCCCGCGGGCGTGATGCCCTCCTCGAGCGTCAGGCTCGCGACGTCGGGCGTGAACAGATCGTACTTGCGGAACTCCACGCGCTTGCCGCCGTGACGCGGAATGCTGCGCTTCTGTCCGAACTCTGCGTGCACGAGCCGCGTCTTGGCGGTTTCGAGCAGCTTCTTGTCATAGAATTGCTTATTGAAATAAGCGGTGTTGGCTGTGTTGATCGTCGTGTTCATGAATTCGATTCTCCTTTCTCAGATGTGGACGCGTCTGCCGTTTCTTGCGGCGTTGCGGTACTGCTGTTCGAGCGCGCGGAACGATTCGCCGGACATCGCCATGTAGTTCGGCGTCGCCGAGACGGCGCGGTCGGTGCGCTGGCTTTTCGGCAGAGCCCTCTGCGCCTGCATCTTTTCGCCGAGATGCGCCTTTGCGTTCTGTTCGGCTTCCTCCGCACGGCGCTCCGCCGCATAGATGCGGACGGCCGCCTTCGGTTCGAACTCCCTGAGAAGCTCCGCAAACGCGCGGTCCTTCACGGCTGCCGCGAGATCAAAGCCCTCCGGCAGCGCGCCTTCGCGCTCCATTTCGACCAGTGCGTTCGCCGCTTCGACAAAGGGATTTTCCTCCCGTTCGACCGGTTCCGGCGCGGTCTCTGCCTGTTGTTTTCTGAAGATCATGTGTTGCCTCCAAACCATTTGTTTTTCTTTTTCTGCTGCGGGAACAGCGGTTCCGCCGCCGCTTCCGCTTCCCGGATGTGCTTCAGCACCTGCTCCTTGCCCTCAAAGACCATCAGCTCGATCGCCTGTTCGCGGTCGACCGCGCCCATGGAAAGCAGCTTGAGCATCAGCTCGTTCTGTGCGTCCGAGGCGAAACGGCTGCGCTTGACCGCCTTGATCGAGATCGCAAACTCGATCGGCAGCTCCACGCCGCCCGGCGCGGTCCGGTTCATCAGCTCGCTGTCGAAGAGTACCTCCTTCGGCTGCCCGTCGACGGTGATCGTGACCGGACGGAGGAAGCAGTTGAACTCGCGCTCGGTCTCGATCTCCATGCGCACCGCCTGACGGAACGCCTCGTGCATCTGCTCGGTCGCCATGCGGGCGCGCTTGGTGCTCATCTCCTGCAGCGCTTCGATCGCGCGCGCCGCGGTCACGCCGCTTGTGACGTTTCCGCGCGAGCTTTCGTTGGCGCCGCTCTCCTCCTTGATGTCCTCGCGGATCGCGCGGATATAGGAGAGCAGGTAGTTCGGCAGCGGCGGCGTGGAAAACCACGTCACGCCGTTGAGGCTCTCGCCGGTGTGCACGTCCTTGGACCAGTCGCGAAGATCGTCCGGATCGAAGCCGGACGCGTCGGTGACCAGCAGCTTGTTGCGCGAGGCGAGCAGAGCGTTTTTCAGCACGAGCTGATCGAGCTTGTCCGCGTAGCGCTGCTGCGTGCCGAACAGATCGATGATCCCGAAGCCGAGGGCGCTTCCCTTACGCGGGTAGAGCGTCGTCAGTACGAACGGGTACTGACCGTGTGCAAAATAGCCCTCCGGCTTCACGTCGCGGCTGTCCTCGAGCACCGTCCCGCCCGAGAGGATCGCCATGTGTACGCGATACGTCTCGGTCTTCGCGTCGAACTCGCGCCACCAGTATTCGAGCAGCAGGCGCGCTTCCTTCGGATCGGGCGAGAGGATCTCGTCGGTCATCAGCTCCGCCGCGTCAACGGGTTGTTCGTCGATCCGCGCGGCAGTGTCGGGATAGTGCGCTTCGATCCACTCCTTCGAGCGCAGCGCCAGCTTAAAGACCGCACGCCCGTCCTGCAGGTCGGTCACCATCGGATCGAACAGGATGTTGCGGATGTCGACGCGCCTCAGGTATGCGCCGCCGAGCCCGCCGTTCTGCGCGCCGTCGTAGCCGACCTCCTGCACGCAGTAGCCGCCGACCAGCAGATCGTGGATCAGCATGCGGTACTCCACGGGATAGGACGCCGCATCGTGGTTGCGCCGCACGACCGCCTCCACCACGCGGGCGATGAAGACGTCGGACGCGTTCTCGGGCGTGATGACCGCTTCCGGCACCTGGTCCATCAGATCCGCGGTGATGTTCTCGATCGTCGACTGCAGGATCGGCGTCACGGGACGCGGCTCGTTCGGATCGGTCACCGGCACGTCGTACCAGTGCTCGCCGCGATACATGCGCTCGTTGTGCTCCTGCCGCCGCCATTCTCCGGCATAGGCGTTGCGGAACTCGTTGAACAGCGTCATCGCCCGCTCCGCCAGCTGCCGCTTCGTATCGGATTTTCTGTAATTCATATCGTTTTCCTTTCCTTTTTCGTGCTATATCCCGCAGAATCCCGTCAAAGCCGGCTTCGCGGTCGAAAGCGGGTCATAGCGTCTTGCCGGGGTTTGCGGCTTCGGTTCGTTCGCCCGCGGGCGGGACATCAGCCCGTATCGCAGCGCTTCCGGCGCGTGATCCTCGCAGGCGTCGGAGACGTCCTCCGGAACGTGCGCGTCGTAGGTCAGCGCGGGCAGGGTGCGGATGAGATTGCCGCAGTTCTCGAAGATCAGCAGATTCGGCGCGCCGTCCTCCCGGACCGCGAGATTTTCGCGCACGCGCTGCCAGCCCGGGATGCGCGCGTGGTCCGCCGGAATCAGCGGCACGCCGTTTTTCGCGAACACCTCCGCGATGCAGGTCCCCTCCGCGCCCTTCAGCCCGCGCTGCTGCCACGCGTCCGGCGAAGCGACGGTGTAGGCGATGCGCTCGCCCGCCGAAAGCGTGCGCACCCGCTTTGCGATCTCGCTCGACAGCGTCTTACGAAGATACAGTTCCCGGTACACATACAGCCTGCCTTCCGGCGCCACCGCGAACCAGAGCACGCAGCACGGATCGTTGTAGCCCCAATCCATTGCGCGAAAGCGCTTCCACTCCTTCGGGAGTTCCGTTGGCTTCACGACGTGTATGCTGCGGTCGAATTCCTGAAAATACTGTCCCTCGAGCACATCCCAGTTGCCGTCAAGGTACGCCTTGCGCAGATGTTCGGGAAGGTTTCGGAGCGTTTCGAGGTACTGAGGGTTCCGGGCGAGCAGAACCGGATTGTCCGTCACCCTCGCCGGAATGAACACATAGTCCTCCGCGCGCTCGCTGTTGCGGTAGTTCCGGTCGATGAACAGGCGCTTCACCCACGCGTGTCCCACCCCGCCGGGGTTGCAGGTGTAGTACATCCGCGGAGAGAAATCGCTGCGCACCGAGCGGTTGCAGGTCGTCAGAAACTGCATCTGCGATTCGGTGAAATGCGTCGCCTCCTCGAGTCCGACGACGTCGTATTCCTGTCCCTGATACTGGAACACATCGGCTTCGCGGTCGCAGTAACCGAGCTTGATGCGGCTGCCGTTCGGAAAGAGGAAGGCGCGCTGCGTGCTTTGGTAGTCGACCGCGCCGTACAGTTCCTTCTGCAGCGGCAGAACGTGGTTCTCATAGAGCTCCGGCAGCGTGCGGCGCAGAAGCAGCAGCCGAAGTCCCGGATAGCGAAAGGCAAGGAGCACGAACTTTCTGCGCATCGCCCACGACTTGCCGCCGCCGCGCGCGCCGCCGTAGGCAATGTGCCGTGCTTCGGCAAGGAAGAACGCCTCCTGTTTCGGGTTCGGCGTGCCCGAAAGCGTCAGGATCATTTCGCGTACCTTAAAAGCGGCTCGTCCATCGTAACGTGCATCGCCGGCGCGTCGCCGCTCTCCGCCGAAGTCCCGATCGATCGAAGGACCTCCAGCGCGACCTGATAGGTCAGCTCGCCGAGCAGCGCGCGCTCCTGCGTGTACGCCGCCACCTTGAGAACCGCATCGAACAGCAGCCGGTCTTTCGCCGTGCGGCGCGGTTCGCGGCAGACTTTGACAAGCGCTTCGGGCGGCAGCTTCGCCGCCCTTGCCAGGCCGAACAGGGTGTAGGGGATCTGTCTCTCTTCGAATCCGCCGTTTTTCAGCGGGATGCGCTCGCGCGTTGCATCGCATGCCGCAAAGTACGCCCGGATCGCCTGTGCCGTTGCTTCCGTTTGTTTGTTCATGTTTGCCTCCCTGTCTTTCGCTGAACCGATCATAACCGAAAAGCAAGCGGAAAATTTACCTTTTTTCGAACGATTTTCGTTACAAAAAAACGCCCGAAAACAGGGCGTTTTTTCGCAATTGGAGTGAATTTGACACAATTCGGACCGAAATGCGCGCAAACACGGCGGATTACGGGACGCAATCCCAACTGTCCGCCGTTTTGCATAGAATACCAGGGACGGCTTTCGCCGTCCGGAAAGGAGTATGCTATGGCAACCATCATCAATCAGGCAAACCTGACCTATACATACGGCACAACGACGGCAAGCGTGCTGTCGAATCCCGCGGCGACCGAACGCACCGAAGCGTTCGCGATCGAAAAACGCGCGCTCGAAACCGCGTATCGCGCGGGGGACGAACTGACCTATCTGATCGCGGTGCAGAACGGCGGCGCCGTGCCGGTGACGAACCTTGCGGTGCAGGACAATCTCGGCGCAGCCGGCGGCGTCGTGCCGCTGACCTATACCGGTCCCGCGTCGCTGTACATCGACGGCGTGTTCTCCGAAACCCTGTCGCCCGAGATCGATGAAACCGGCGCGACCTTTACGATTCCGGAGCTGCCCGCCGGTTCCAACGCGCTGATCGTGTATCAGGCGGCGGTCAACGGCTATGCGCCGCTGACGGAGGGCGGCGAAATCACCAACACCGCCTCGATTCAGAACGGCGCGGGCGATCCGCTGACCGCATCCGCAACGGTGCCGGTCGATGCGTACGCCGACGTCTCGATCGAAAAGGAAATGTCCCCGAACCCGATCGAAGCGGGCGGACGGCTCGTCGTGACGTTCACGATCGAAAACCGCGGCAACGTCGAGGCGACCGATCTTGTGCTGACCGACGCGTTTCCGGTCGCGCTTTCCGACGTCGCGGTGACGGTCAACGGCGCGTCCGTGACCGATTTCACCTTCGAGGACAACACCCTGACGCTGCCCGCAAGCGAAGCGACAACGCTGACCGTGCCCGCCGCGACCTTCGAGACCGCCGCATCCGGCGCCGTCACGATCGTCCCCGGCACCCTGACCGTCACCGTAACCGGCACGATCTGACGTCCTCTGCCTCCCTTTTCCGAGGGAGGCGTTTTTTTGCTTGAAAACGGACGGAAAACATGCGATACTGGAGCAAAGGAACGGAGGACCATCGCATGAAGCAGTACATCGTCGACGCGTTTACGGACAAACCGTTTTCGGGCAATCCCGCGGCGGTCGTGATTCTCGACCGCCCGATTCCGGATCGTCTGATGCAGAGGATTGCAGCGGAAAACAATCTGGCGGAGACCGCGTTTGCCGTCAAAGAAGGCGACGTCTACAACCTCCGGTGGTTCACGCCGAGCATGGAGGAGGAGCTTTGCGGACACGCGACGCTTGCGGCGTCGTTCGTGATCCTGAACTTCGTCGAACCCGACGCGGACGAGGTGCGCTATACGTCGATCGGCGGTCCGCTCTCGGTGCGCCGTACGGGCGAGCTCTATGAACTGAATTTTCCGACGTTCGCGCTTACGGAGATCCCCGTGACCGACGCGATAGAGCGCGCGTTCGGCGCGCGTCCCGTGCATGCGATCCTCGGACTCGATCTGAACTGCGTCTTTGCCGATGAAGAAACGGTGCGCGCGCTCGAACCGGACTATGCGCTGCTGAAAACGCTGCCCGGACGCATCTGGAACGCCACGGCAAGGGGCAGCGCATACGACTGCGTATCGAGAAGCTTCACGCCCGAGACCGCCGTGCCGGAGGATCCGGTCTGCGGATCGGCGCACTGTCAGATCGGCGATTACTGGGCGAAGGTCCTCGACAAAAAGGTGATCCGCGCATATCAGGCGTCGCCGCGCGGGGGAGAGCTTTTCTGCGAGCCGCTCGGCAGCGGGCGGATCGCGCTGCGGGGCAAAGCCGTGCTCGTCGCGGTATCCGAAATCGTCGCGCCGCTGTAAAAGTCTGCATAAAAAATGATCCCGGAACATTCCGGGATCATTTGTATTTCTGCGTTACGGACGGGATCAATCCGAGAACTGTCCGCTCTTGAAGAGCTCGGGCGCGTCGCTCGTATAGGTGACGGTCGTCTGCGTGCGCTTGCAGCTGCATCCGCCGGACGCGGTGGTGATCGTCTTTTCGTATGCACCGTCGCCGACGAGCCAGTCCGTCAGCAGTTTTTCCGCCTTCTTGGCGCTGTCGGTGCGGTCGGGCGCGGTCAGAACGATGAAGTTGAACATGCCTTCATTGGTCTTCTTCTGCGCGTCGGTCCAGTTCTCCGTTTCGGTCCAGCCGGCTGCCTTGAGCTGCTCTGCGACGGCTTCGTCCTTGAGAAGCGCGACGGACGCCTTGGCCGGAAGCGTTTCATAATCGGTTTCCGCGTCGAGGAGCACACCGGTCACGATGCAGTCCTGGTTTGCCTGGAAATAAGTCAGAAGCTCCTTCGTGCTCTCCCGGTCGTATGCAACCGACAGCTCGCCGCGATGGGTGACGGTCTGCTGTCCGCGTGCGCATCCGGCGACCGCGATCAGAAGGATCAATGCGATCAATAACGAAATCAGTTTTTTCATGGAAGTCTCCTTCTCGGATAATCGATTTATATTAGCACACTTTTTCGGGAACCACAAGCCCCCAAATGCAGAAAATCGGAGGAAGACGGGCAACCGCAGGGAATTCTTGCTTTTTGCGCCGTATAATGATATAATATTCTATTATTGCAATACGCGGAGGAGTTTTTATGCAGATCATGATCGTCGGCTGCGGCAAAATGGGATCGACGCTCGCAGTACAGCTTGTTGCGGAGGGACATCGCGTTACCGTCATCGACCGGAGCGAGTCGGTCATCGAGCAGATCAGCAATACGCAGGACGTCATCGGCTACGTCGGAAACGGCGCGGTCTTTTCCGTGCTGGAGGAAGCCGGAGCAAAGGAGGCGGACCTGCTGCTTGCGGTGACGCAAAGCGATGAGATCAACCTTCTGTCCTGCCTGATCGCGCATAAGATCGGTGCAAAGCATACGATCGCGCGCGTCCGCGATCCCGAATACGCGAACAATATGTACCGCATCTCCGACGATCTCGGGCTTTCGATGACGGTCAATCCGGACCGGCAGGCGGCGGAGGAGATTGCGCGCGTGCTCCGGTTCCCGGCGGCGATGCACATCGAGCTGTTCGCGCGCGGGCACGTGGAATTGGTCACCTGCAAGCTCCCCGAAAAGAGCGTCCTTTCCGGCATTCCGCTTTTCGGACTGCCGCAGAAGCTCGGCGTAAAGGTTTTGATCTGCGCAGTTGAGCGCGACGGTGCGTTTACGATCCCGTCCGGCGGATTCACGCTCGCCGGCGGCGACGTGCTGTATGTAACCGGCGCGCCGCGCGAGGTCGCGAAGGCACTCCGTAAAGCGGGCGTGCTGGCCAACCCGATCCGTTCGGTCATGATCGGCGGCGGCGGGCGCATCAGCTTCTATCTTGCACAGGAGCTTTTGAAGAGCAATCTTTCCATCAAAATCATTGAGCGCAGCAAGGAAAACGCGCAGCAGATCGCTGAGCTTCTGCCCGGCGCAACGGTGCTGAACGGCGACATCACCGACCACGAGCTTCTGCAGGAGGAGGGCATCGACGCCGCAAACGCGTTTGTTGCGCTGACCGGCCTCGATGAGGGGAACATCCTCTCCGCACTGTACGCGAAGCACCGGAACGTCTCGAAGGTCATCGCCAAGGTCAACAACGAATCGCTGGAAACGCTGGTCAAGGATACCGGGCTCGATTCGGTTATCTCTCCGAAGCACGTCGTGTCCAACCAGATCCTGCGCTATGTGCGTGCGCGTGAGGCGAGCGCCGATCACGGCGAGATCCGCGGGCTCTACAAGATCGCGGACGGCTCGATCGAGGTGCTGGAATTCCGCGCAACCTCCGAGAACAAGAATCTTCTGAACATTCCGCTGAAGGATCTGAAAACGAAAAGCCATATCCTGATCGCCTGCATCGTGCGCAGCGGCAAGGCGATCATCCCCGGCGGCGCGGACAGCATCCAGGCGGGCGACATCGTACTGGTCGTGACGATGCAGCGGCGCATCAACAACCTCGGCGACATCACGGAGGACGCGAAATGAACCGCCGGATGGTCGTATTCCTCCTGAGCCGCATCCTCTTTTTCGAGGCGCTTCTGATGCTGCCGTCGTTTGCGGTCGGGCTCATTTACGGCGAGACGGGAACCGCTGCGCTGAGCTTTCTGCCGGTCATCGGCGTGCTGGCGCTGCTCGGGCTGCTCGGACTGAAAAAGCCGAAAAACACGGCGATCTACGCGCGCGAGGGCTTTGTCACCGTCGCCGCGGCGTGGGTGCTGATGTCCCTGTTCGGCGCGGTGCCGCTGTGGCTTTCGGGCGGGTTTGAAACCTTCTGGGACTGCATCTTTGAGATCGTCTCC
>JAEEGG010003317.1_pt1 | contig 40168 bp, 41 predicted proteins | sample 9134161 | NCBI WGS metagenome assembly JAEEGG01 (sample SAMN16246543, study PRJNA631951) | gut metagenome | biome: gut microbiome; feature: rumen; material: CR-attached | host: Bos | place: Iran: Karaj | collected 2018-10 | reverse complement strand
CACGGAGATCTTTGTCTTCCAAATATCCTTATTGAGAATGGTGATATAAGCGGATTTATCGATATGGGTAACTGCGGTATCGCAGATAAGTGGGAAGATATAGCAATGTTGTACAGGAGCCTTCGCCATAATTTTGACGGGACATACGGCAAAGTATATCCAGGCCTTGATCCTGACAGCTTTTTCGAGGAACTTGGTATAGAGCCGGACCGTGAAAAGATAGATTACTACATTCTTCTAGATGAACTCTTCTAGAATGAACCCGATGGGCGAAAGACTTATTATCTGCACGCAATAGATATTATGGCTGGCTACCAGAATCTTGGTTACGGAACGGAATTTGTCTCGGAGGAAGAGGGCGCGGTTGCGGAGGTTATTTATGATAACAAGAGAAGATATTTGGACACGGTTCCGGCAGCAACTTGGTTGGGAGTTCAACTGTGCTCCGGACACATTCGACCAGAAGGAGAATACGATCACTTGCTCCGTTTTGGATGAAAGAAGGAGAAAGTTCTCTGACAAACCGTTCTTTCTGCATATGGTGACCTTAGGACTCAGCACAGTGATCTCGGCGGATAATGAGCTTCATCCGTGGCTTCACAAATGGGCCGACGGGAAGGATGGAATATGGCTATTTGAGCAGCACAACTTTTACGAGCTCGAGTGCGAACTCCGAAAGCACGGATACAAGATGTCTCTGACACATCATATGTTCCTGCCGAAGGCGGAACTGATGAACATTAAAACGAACCTCGATATCCGCTGGCTCGAGCAGGATGACATCATGAAATTCTACGGGAAGGACGAGTTCTCGAACGCGATCTGTGACCGTTTTCGTCCAGAACGGCCTGATGTGCTCGCAGTCGTTGCGCTTGACGGAGAGAAGATCATGGGAATGGCAGGCTGTTCGGCGGATGTCCCGGACCTTTGGCAGATTGGAATCGACGTTCTGCCGGAGTACAGGGGACATGGCGTAGCGTGCACACTCGTGACGCTTCTTCGTGACGAGGCTTTCCGTAGAGGAGCAATCCCGTATTATGGAACAAGTCTTTCTAACCTCGCATCCTGTAAGACCGCGCTTTCAAGCGGTTTCGAACCCGCTTGGGTGGAGACGGAGGCGCGCGAGGATAAGGACACGGCATTTGCCAAATAAGCAGGCTTTTTATGGAGGACTACGGTTTTACTCATTATCATGAGGAAAAAATTATCTTTAAATATAAATGAGTAAGACAAATCGAAGTTTAACTGTGAAAGGGTGTTGCATATGAAAACGAAAATAATAAAAATAAATAAGAAGAGAGATTGATGAAACGGGCAACAAGAAAACAATTGGCAGAGATTGCAAAGAACAAAGCGAAGATTCCGTTCCACGGATTTGGAGAAGGAGAGGAGTCCAATCTGGAACCGATTGTCCGGCTGTTTCCTGGTTGGACTCTGAAGGAAGCTGATAAACTGTGGTGTGCGGCATTCGTGTACTATTGCTGTATAGAAGCGGGTTTTGAGATTCCAATCCGTCCTAAAGGATGCAGATCATGTCATCTGGCGGGCTGTATTGCGTGGGAGGAATTTGCGGTAGGTGATCCGCGGATCGGGTATCATAGAGCCGGGGAAGACTTTGTGCCGGAAGAAGGAGACATTGTTCTCTATGACAGGGTGTTTGAAAACAGGGAACATGATCATATCGGAATAGTCATTGAAAAACATGAGAACTCAATCCTTGCTGCAGAAGGAAATATTGACAACAAATCGGGAATGATCGAGCGCCTCATAGACCGACACATCCGCGGATATATCCGAATCCCGGATGGATTTCAATACAAAATAGAGTGATAAATTTCGGTTTTACGCAAAGAAAAATAAATTTCAAATAGAGGGAGTAAACATGGAAGATAAGTACGCTGAACTGGAAAAACGAGTAAAGATTCTTGAGGAACTGTTAAAAGGGTTCCTGCAATCAGAGGGAAATGAGATTCATATTCAATTATCTAACTGCCAGGGGGATTTAATTGTTGGTGATAACTGTGACATAAACCTAACGAATTGTCCTGTAGGAACAATTATTCCTGACAGTATGGAAGATTCGGAGTTCCTGCTTGATGAAATAGAGGATAGGATTGATGAACTGGATAGTGAAGTGGACCGGCTTGAGAATAGGATAGATGATGCAGAGAACCGGGCAGAGCAGCTAAAATTATCATTAGATTAATTCTTAACGTAGAAAGACAAATCGGAGTTTGACGAGATGATTACTGATTTGTAAATCGGAGTTTGCCAGAGTGGTTTCGTTTGCGAAACTGGGATTCGTCGGAGAAAAACTGTTGAAATCAGAACCAAAACAGCGAAAATGAAGAATCATCCATTTTTCGATGTACTGCTGAAGCTAACCGGAGAAGAAATACGGCAAAATAAAAGAAAAATCTCATTTTTGTTGTATCTTTGAGCGAGCGGGAAATGAAAAAGCAACAAAATCGAAGAAAAACCTAATATTCGTTGTATTTCTGATAGGAAATGGTAAGAAAAAGCAACAAAAATGAGGAAAGCATCAATTTTCGTTGTATTTCTGATAGGAAATGGTAAGAAAAAGCAACAAAAATGAGGAAAGCATCAATTTTCGTTGCATTTCTGATAGGAAATGGTAAGAAAAAGCAACAAAAATGAGGAAAGCATCAATTTTCGTTGCATTTTTGAGGGAGACGGGTAAGAAAAAGCAACAAAAACAAAGGAAGATTCTGTATTAGTTGCCTTCCGGTAAGGAAAAGGGAAGAGGCACACAACTTCGGGGTTGTCGGGGGATGGTTGCTTCAAAAATCGCAGATTATTGAGGTCGTCCCTTTTGGTAAAATTCCGCGAACAGCGGAAAACTGAGAAATGCAAATCCCGCCGTTGAAAATCGGGCAAGAAGAATGTTTGCAACAGCGGAAAATGGGAAAATGCAAATCCCGCTGTAGAAAACCAAGCAGACAGAAGTTTTTTGACAGCGGGAAATCAAAAAATGCAAATCTCGCTGTGATGCAGAGGGATTTTGTAGATACAAGCATCGGGAATTTAGAAAGTGTGCAATCCCGATGCTCAGTGTGACAACTTCCGGTTGAACTTGCAGTTGGGAGTTTGGAAATGGCTTACGTGTGTAAGATTGCCTCAATGGAGGAGATGGAAAGAAAATGGAATGCGGAGATCCTGCGTAACATAGATGAAAAGGACAACTGGGTTGCGTGGAAAGCCGAAGCGATGGAGAATGAGATCAATCACTGTAGCATTACATGTTACGGTATTTTGGATGACCAGATCATTTGTGAGGCGACTGCCATTATATTGCCAGGAAAACCTCAGAACGATGAGGGCCTGGTTGACGATCAGACTGCTTACCTGTGTGCGTTTCGAACGATGGAAGAATATCGGGGGCAAGGATTTTTCTCTAAACTTCTGAACTTCCTGTTTGAGAATTTAAGGTCTCGGGGATTTAAGCGAGCGACGGTAGGCGTGGAAGTCGGAGATGAAACAAATCTTCAGATTTATCGGCATTTTGGATTTGTTCATTATGTCAAACAAGGACGGGAAACATACCCGGATGGGACAGAGATTGATGTCAGGTATTATGCAAAAACCTTAGGTAAAAGAAAAAATGAATGAAAATGATTATTCCAAAATCCTTATTGAAACGAAGGATTTGATAATGAAAAAGGGCGAGTTTAATGACTGGAAGCCTTTGTATCGGAATATTTGGAGCAGGAATGAGTCTGCCAAATACATGCTATGGAAGGTTACGAAATCCGAGGAAGAGGCGAAGACGCGGATGACACGCACTTTGGATTATCAGCAAAAGGAAAAGTATGCACTTCAGGTTTATCTAAAAGATGGCATGGAGCCGATAGGATTCGCTGTCATGCGAGAACAGGAACCAATGATATACGAAGAAATGGGGATTGCCATTGGCCCGGAGTTTGTAGGTAAGGGATATGGCAAACAAATTCTGAACGCTCTTTGTATGGAAGCGAAGGCTCAAGGAGCAAAAGAGTTTAGGGCGAGCTATCGGGAAAAGAATCTTGCGTCGAAAGGTTTGCTTAACAAATGTGGATTTGAATTTGATTACATGTCGGAAGAGAAAACAGACCCGAGAAATGGAGAGATTTATTTTGTGGTAAACATAAAAAAGGTCTTGAAGTGAGAAACGCTGGGGTTGCGTTTTAATTTCGGTTTTGCTTACTGGCGAAAATATTGTTTTGGGGGAACGTGTAGTTGATGTAGCCATTGATACCCAATATTATAGAGTTGGAGAAAAAATACCAGTTTCACGCGGATGACGCTGTTTATGATGATGAGATTTTGAATCAATACTATCGTCATTGTAAATTTCTGTCAGACTATCAAATGCAAATCATAAGTGAAAACGGCATTACTATGATAGAGATCCTGTATAGTTTATACTATTGGGGGCATCGTTTTATAGAAAGATCAAATGCAATTTCTCTTACAGATGCTGGATTTGAACAATGGCATTTCCAACTCATCGAACAAATTGAATCTGCGTGTGGAGAAGTAGATTTTGCTCTGTTGGAAAAGATTGAAAACAATGAGGTGTGGATTGAAGGCTGACATTAAGGCGTTAATTACGATAACAAATAAAGATTGTGTTTATACGGGATACCGTCCGGCTCATCTAATCGATGGGTATTTAACTACAGGATTACATGAATATATAGATACTGATCGTATACATAATGGAGAAAGCAAAGAAGGATTTATAACATTCATATCTCCTGAAGCTTATCATCATACTTTAAGGGTTGGGGATAAAATCTCGTTTCAGGATGGGGCGACGGTAGTAGGTTATGCAGAGGTTTTAGATGTGATTAATGATGTTTTAAAAGCATAGCCGATAGAACATTATCTCTCGCAGAATAATGTGATAGCGAGTACTTATGTCCAAATTGTTAACAGCGCGTTAAACTGGAAGTTTTTAAAACTAGTCAATACGATAAAGAAATAGGAATTTTCCGTGAGAGATCTGGAATGAGACCAGAGGAGTTTCCGGATTCTGAGATTTTGATGACCAATTTTTGACACTTTACAATGGTACATAATTATGATGCAATTATGTACATGAAGGAGGTGCGTGATATGCCGACGATTATGCCTATTAGAGATTTGAGAAAAACAAGCGAAATTTCAGAATTAGCGCACAAGAAAAATGAGCCGATTTTTATTACAAAAAACGGATATAGCGACTTGGTAGTTATGAGTTCGGAGCTCTATGAGCAGCTTGCACAGAATGCCAGGATAGACCAAGCCATTTATGAAGCAGAAAAAGAGGTTGAAGAAGGAGCTCAGCCAATTTCATTAAATGATGCGATGGAAAGGTTAAACAAGAAATACTATGGATAAATACGAGGTAATGCTATACCCCCGTGCATTTAGGGAGTGATTAAATGATATCCATTGTACGAATTCTTCTATTTTACTATCTTCTTTGGGCTTAGAAGATCGGAAGCGTTGAGGTTGAAATGGTCCAACATTAACCTGGAACTGGGGAAGCTGACGATAGCAAGTACCGTGACAAAAGGAACCGTCATTCACCGGGAAAATGTTGTGAAGACTTCAAGTAGTTTAAGGGTTTACCCGTTGTCGACGGAACAGATTAGTCTGCTAAAATGAGCGCCTTGATTCGGCTCCAATAGGAAACTGCCTTCAAAATTCGTAGCAAATTCGTAGCAAATAGTCTTTTTTGAAGTAAATTGGAAGAGAAAAACAAGACAAAAAAGGGATGAAAAAAAGAAACGGTTCTCTGATGGAAACAAAAAGAAACCTTGCGAATAATGGGGGAATAGAAAACGGGACGTCATCTACATGATGTCCCGTTTTTAATCGGCGCGACGTGATTCGAACACGCGACCTCTGCGTCCCGAATATTTTTGGAAATTCCCTAAATTGTGCCGAATGGGTTTAAAAACCTTATATTTCGGCGATTCTCACAGGTTCAGACGGGACACTGTAACATGGAATAACAAGCAAAATTGGTGTTTGCGTTAGAACTAAAGTTAGAACTAAATGGTTGGAACGGATGACCTCCGAAAATTCTCTCAAAGAATTTACGGAGATTTTTTATGGCAATTTTAATAAACAGAACACAGAACAATTTCACGATGATATCCAACTGCATATTTCACGATCAGACCCTTTCCATGAGGGACCGAGGCGTCTTTTGCATGCTGTGCTCTTTGCCGGACGGCTGGGAGTTTAGCATCGCGGGGCTGAGTGCCATTTCAAAGGACGGGAAGGATTCGATCAGGGCTTCCGTTCACGTCTTGGAAGAGAAAGGGTATCTTGTCAGAAATGTTCACAGAAATGAAAGCGGACAGTTTACGACCGAGATTGAGATCTACCCCGCGGGAAACACCGCGTCGGATTTACCGACACGGGCAGACCGAGGCGGTTTTACCGTCACGGCAAATCCAACGGAAACAAATACAAAAGATAAAGAAGTGGAAATAAAAAACAGAAATAAAGAAACAACAGGAAAGAGGTCGGTTGTCGTTCCCATGACTTGTCAAAAATCTTTTCAGGAATCTGAGAACAAAACGGAAAACGAATCTGAAAGCCGGGCAAAGGTCAGGGCATTGTTTCCTGACATGAAGGATGAAGAGATCGATTCCCTTCTCGCTGCTGCGGGTGGTGATCAGGACAGGATCGTCAAGGCAAAGAAAGTACTCGACGCGCAGACCTGTATTATTTACAACGTGACCGGATGGATGCTGAAGGCGATCCGTGAGGGTTACGAGTTGAGGGAACAAAAACCTGCGTCAAAACCCAGGAACGGATTTAACGAATTTACGCAAAAATCTGACACCGATTACTTGAGTCAGTACGGAGTGTCTTCATGGGATGAGCTAGGGGAAATGCTCTGCAAAAATCAGCGGGCAATTTAAGCGACGGTTTTGCGAGGGAAGCGGTTCGTTTTTGTCATGCCTTCGTCATGGGAGGCAATTTACCAGGCCCCCAAGCGCCGGATAAATCGCAAGACCACCCAATGCCCGTCGCCGACCGCCTAAGCTTCCAAATCGGCTTTGGGCATTTAGGCAAGTTTCGCATTGTGGCAAGCCACAACACACCGCTTCGGCGAAAAAGCCCTTCGGCTTTTCCGCTTTCGCTAAACTTGCCAGCGGGGCGCCGCCCCCTTGGATCCCCCGGCAAGGGCTTCGCCCTCTGCACGCCTGAGCCCGGCCGACCCTCTCCGGCGTCGCGGAATCATCCCCCGGATGATCCCCCTCGCCGCCTCGGATCAGCCTAAGGGCGCCGCCCTTGCATCCCGCCAAGGGAGACTGCGTCCCCTTGGATCCCTGCCTAAAACCATCACGGGCAGGCGTTCCAAGTCACTAAAAATCATGCAAGGGGGCGTACCCCGTCACCAAAATTGAAAGGAGAACGTTAGTCATGAGAAAGGCAAAACGCAGGCGAAACATCGCCGTCACGTTCCGAATGAACGAGGGCGAGTACGCCGAATTTCAGAAAAAGCTGGAGGCCTCCGGGCTGTCAAAGCAGGCCTACGTCATCGGCGCGGTCTGCGGCGCGTCCGTAACGAGCGCCGACGAGCTCGCGGCGCTGAGGGAAGTCAGCGCGACCCTTGCGGACTACGAAAGGCAGGTCAGGGGCATTGGCACCAACGTAAACCAGATGGCAAGGGTCGCCAACGGTCAGGGAGTCCTGCCGTCCGAGGCAGTTCTGGAAAGGCTGTCGGATCAGATCGAAGACGTGAGAAGGGAGGGAGAAAGCCTGTGGCTGTCAATAAGGTCGTCAATAGCAAGACAAAGTCACGCGGGGCGATGAGGAACGCGATAGAATACGTCCTTCGGGAGGACAAGGTCAGGGACGGACTCGCGGTCGTGACCGGCCCCTATGCCCCAGGCGAGGTCACATGGGACGGCGTATACAACGCGTTCCTTCAGGAAAAGAAGCTGTGGGGAAAGGAGACGGGAAGGATGTACGCCCACAACGTGATCAGCTTCCACCGGGACGAGGCGGTCACGCCGGAGCAGTGCCTTGAGATCGGCATGCGGTTCGCCGGGAAGTTCTTTCCGCACCACCAGAGCCTCGTCGGGGTTCACCAGGACAGGAACCACCTCCACCTTCACGTGGTCACCAATTCGGTCTCGTTTGCCGACGGGAAGAAGCTCCACCAGACAAAGCGCGACCTGGAGAAACAGAAGGAGTTTACGAACGCTCTGTGCGGTAAAATGGGGCTTACGGTCACGGAGAAGGGAAAACATTTTGACGGATCCTCCATGGAGACGGGCGAGGTCACCGCGTGGAGTAAGGACAAGTACAACCTGTTTGCGCGGAACGGCGGGAAAAGCTACGTGGCCGAGTGCGCAAGGGCAGTGAAGAAGGTGAGCGCCGAGGCCTGCGACAGGGAGGATTTTGCAAGCGGCATGCTGTCCATGGGGTGGAAGGTTTTATGGAGCGACGAAAGGAAACACGTCACGTTTCAAAACGAAAACGGCGACAGGGTGCGCGACGGCAACCTGTCAAAAACTTTCGCGATGAACGTAAGCAAGGAGGGACTGACAAGTGAATTTAAGCGAAATTGCGAGCGAAAAAAACTCGCGGAACGAAGAAGACAGTTCGAGCTGGAACGGCTCGACGGATACTACAGAGAAATCGAGGAGGCAGTCCTTGGAGCTGGACCTGTTGGAGAAGCAGTCGGAGGCGATCAGGAAGCTGCAGGCAGAGCTGGAGGCGAGCAGGAAAGCGCAGGACAGGCGCGAGGGCGAAGTAAGGGAATTGCGGGCCCGGAACTCTAAGCTGAGGGAGCAGGTGGACGCGTCAAGCGTCGAGGCCGTCCGGGCCGCCCAAAATGCCCTAAAGGAGGCCTTAAGGAACGCGGACGGGGAAATTGCCGAGTGCAGGAAGGAAGCCGCCCAAAAGGTCAGGGAGGCGGAAATGGCGCGAAGGGACGAGGTGCGGAAGACAAAGGCAGTCGCCCGCAAGGCGAAAGAGAGCCTTAAGAGGATAAGGGGGGCGCTGCTGTTTACGTGGCTGTGCTGCCTTGCGGTAAACCCGGCGGTGTCGTTGGACGCGAGGGATTTCGTTACCGTCCCTTTTTCATGGATCTGGGAGAACGTAAGCGCGGGCAACTGGTGGCACGCGCTGATCATTCCGGCGGCATGTCCGATCGGCTTTTTGCTGGTCCGTCAATACGCAGAGCGGTGGTGCGGCCTGTCCCAGACCGTCATCCTTGCTTCCGCGTCGGTCATTTTTGCGCTGGGTGGGCAGATAAGGCGCTTCCTTCCCTGCAACCTTGTCCTGCTGTTCCTGATCATTCAGGCGGCGTACCTTGTCCTGCTGCACTTCCTTGACGGATTCTTTGAGTCAAGGTACATGAGGGAAGACTGGGAGAAGATGCAGGGCTTTGAGTAGGAAATGTTTAATTTGATCAGAGTGGGAGAACGCGCCGGAAGTGGAGTGCCAGACATATTTGGCGTATGGGACGAGGAAGGTTGGATTGCGCCTACGGTTGAGGAGCAATATAAGCCCGATCGGACAATTTTATCGCTTGTTTAAAAAAAACAAGCGATAAAAACAAGCGATAAAAACAAGCGATAAAATACGATTTTGGGGTAGCATAATATAAATAATGGGCTTGTTAAGGTGTTTGACGCGGCAGATGGGAAAAGAATATGGAGGACACCGCTGCAAACGCCTTAAGGCAGACAGAATACCGGCATTCCGTTATGGAGTGCCGGTTATTTTTTATGCTGGATTGGTGCTTGATTTTTTTAGGGTGATGATCGTGTGGAACGTTAAGGATTCCGCATTGTAGTATATTTGCATGTCTCCGTTGTATTTCTTAACGATTTTCTTTATGCTCTTCATTCCGAACCCGTGCTTTTGCCTGTCCGGCTTGTGGGAAGGCAATTCGTCCTGATCGCCGTCGGGAATGGGATTGACCAGGCAGGAGTTTATCATGGTGATTACCACAAAGGGAGTGTTTTCCCTTTCCGTTGCGTTGATCTCCACGTACGGATTCTGCACGTTTTTTGCCGCCTCAATGGCATTCTCCAGCAGGTTGCAGTAAAGGGAGGTCAGTTCCTGCTCGGAAAGGAAGTTGCACGTTCCTCTCCTTACGTCGGCCACAAATGAAACGTTTAGGTCTTCGCATTGTCTTTTGTACCGGGAAAGGATCGCGTTTAACAGTTCGTTGTCGCAGATGCGAGATATTTCCTTAAGGTCGGAAGAAAGAAGGAGCTGATGAACGTATGCGGCTATTTTTTCGCGATCATTCCGTTCGTTCAGCAGTTCGATGGACTGCAGGTGTTTTTTTATGTCGTGAATCAGAATGCTTTGGTTTTCGCTTTGGGACAGGACCATTTTGTAATATTCCGTTAAGCTGGATTCCCTCTGGAGCAGCAGCTGCAGTTCCGTGTGTTCGCGGTTCTTCCTTTGATTGTACTGATTCAGGCCAAACACGAACAGATTGGAGATTAGCAACAGGATGGCGGACAGGGACACCATCCCGTTTAGTGCGGGAGACAACGCGTGGCTGTCATTGATGCTCACAAAAGTAAGCATGATGAGAACCGTCGTGACGGGAATCAAAAACAGAAAGAAGACGGATTTGTCAAAACGCTGTTCCGTTTTTCCCTGACGTCTTAACAGGCGTGCCGTGACGCAGACGATGATGAAAAACAGAAGCTTGCTGGAGAGGATAAAAATAATGGTGTTGCTGACTTGCTCGACGTTTGCAAAGAAGTTTGGGCTGTAGCGTTCCATCAGGTTGTACACGACCAGTTCGCACATGCTCATGACGGCAGCGATGAGAACGGAATGAAACGCGGCCACGTAAGGCTTAACCTGGTACTGCGTGACGAGAAAAGCGAAGTTAAGCAACAGATACAGCCCCAGGTTCAGCCACTTCACGTTGGACAGCGAAACGGCAAACAGCGCCAGGTACGTGATTCCGAGCGCACACAAAGTCGTGACCAGCGTTTTTTTCCTCACAAAGAGGCTGGACGAATACTGCATGAGAATGGCTGCTTCAATCATAATGCTCAAGTTCCTGCCATGGAATCAGGTCTGCAAGCCGAATCCATTCATTGTTCGGATCCAGCTGCATTCCACAGCTCTGGTTGAAGTCATCAAAACGGATTTGCGTGGTCGTAACAGTCTTATACATGCCGATTCACCTGCTTTCCTGCCGAAAAATGCAATATTTTAACTTATAGAGCAGACGCTATTTTAATGATTGGAAAGAATAATGTAATTCGATAATAATCTTCCGCCATTTCAATCTCGGTTTTGCCGTTCATCTTCTGCATCATTGCGTCAATGTTCTGCGTGCCTATGTGAGTGCCCTGTATGGCTGCATCCCTTTCCTCACGACGACAGTTTTGGATTTGGATTCCAAGATATTCATTGGTAAGGATGGATGACAGTGTGACGGGGCGTTTTGAATCCGCATATTTTATGACGTTGTCTATGAGGTTGTTAAAAATGCGTCCCACGAAATCCGTGTCAATCTGCACGCATACGGGATGCCATTTTAACTGATCATATTGAACCGTAAAGCCTGATACGCTCAGCTGGGAACACAACTCGGAAAGATAATCGCCAAGCAGGTATTCAGCAGTTTCGGGAGGCTCCAGAAGAGTAGTGTTTTCATTTTTGGACAGGAAATGATCAAAAAGCTTGTCAGATAGGTCGCGGATCTGATCCGTCTTAAGAAGCGCTTTTTCAACGTATTGCACAAGATCGTCCTTTTCCTCAAGATAGCGTCTTATAATCTCCAAATAGCCCCGCAATCCAGTCAGCGGGGTTCGCAGGTCGTGAGCCATCCCAAGAATCAGGGCTTCACGATCCTTTTTATACTGTGTTTCTTTTGCCTTGCTGTCAAGAAGGGCGTTCCTAAGGTGGTTCAGTGCTCGGGCAACTTCCGTCAGTTCGTCATTCCCCTTTTCCGTAAAGCTGTTTTCAAGGAGATCGCCCTGATGATTGATCTCTTCCTGAAGAAGCATTACATATTTTATGCGTCTGTTGAAGGACAGCATTAAAACCAGTGCCCAGACCAGCGCACTGACGCCGGAGATGATCAGCAGGGCCATGACGTAATAGTTTCTTTGATAATTCTTGTGGATGTATACGTCCGCAGGACCGTCCTTGAATTCCACGGCATGAAAGTATTGCCAGGTTTTGTGCAACTGAAGGGATTCCGTTTCGGAAAGCGGAGCGTTCCCGGTATAAGAATTGTCATACAGGAGAACCCTCTCCCTTGACACCGAGAAAACGGTGATTTCGTTTTCTTTTGCCCATTTTCTAAGTCCGGTAAAATCCGTTGCGGCCATGCCATGTTCAGTAACGTATTTCTGAAGGGAGTCAACGTATTTTTGCTCCTGCGTGGAAACGTATGAGGAGGACGAGAAGAAATCATCCAAAAGAATTTTTGTGACGGAGTATAATGCAAAAAAGACAAAGACAGAAATCAGCATTCCGATGAAAAATCCAAAAACAAGCCTATTTTTTAAAGAAAGTTTCTTTTTGTTATTATCCAAAACGATACCCCTTTCCCCAAACCGTTAGCACGTACTTAGGAACCTGCGGGTTGGGTTCAATTTTAGCCCTGAGATTACGTATGTGTACCATGACGGAATTAGAATAACTGCTGACGAAGCTCTCATTCCAAATGCTCTCATAGATGTTTTGCACGCTGAAAACTTTATTTGGATAGGACATAAGAAGCAATAGGATGGCATATTCAGTTTCCGTAAGCTTTATTTCTTGATCATTGATAAATAATTGATTAAAGGAACAATTCAGGCGCAACTCATCGGACGTAAGCCAATGTTCTTTTGACTTGGTGAGGGAAAGGTTTGCATCATAGGTTTTGTGCCTGCGAAGCAAAGCCCTTACGCGTGCGGTTAATTCAGAGAATGAGAAGGGTTTTACAAGATAATCGTCTCCTCCGGAATTAAATCCTTCGAGCTTGTCACTTTCCCTGTTTTTTGCCGTGAGAAAAAGGATTGGAACGTAAGAAAACTTTCGGATATTTTCACAGGTTTCATATCCTGACATGCCTGGCATCATGACGTCAAGAATCACAAGCTCCGTTTGAGGTGACATCATTTTAAGGCCTTCTTCCCCGCTTGACGCTTCCCTTACTTCGAAACCTTCACATTCCAACAGTATGCGTATCGTGTTGCGAATGTCTGAATCATCTTCTATAATCAGAACTTCTGTTTTCTCGTCCATGAGTCTTGCATTTTCCCCCTTAATCCGTTTCGATTGTGATCGCGACCTTTTTGTACTCCTCGTCATGACAATAATCCTTTTTAAACCAGCGGATTTTGCCGGCGATTCTTTATGTTTAACTCATTATATCATATCTGAATGTCAATTTTCCCATCTTAAGAAATCTTAAGAATTCTTCATCTGATTATTAAGAATTGGGTGTTAAACTTAAATTAAAAGAGGGAAACTCCTAAGGAGGCTTCCACAAAAGGAAAGGAGAAGAATCTTATGAGAAGAAGGATGTTAGTATTATTAATGGCAGCGAGTTTTGTGTTTTCCCAGGAGGCATTTGGCGTGAAGGCTGCAGCCATGGATCTTGATCATGCACTAAATGTTGAGACGTCATGTGAAGTTTGCGACAGGGGAAATGGTTCCGGCGTGGATGACCCCATGCTTTTCGAAAAAGAGTACATTGTGATCGTTCCTACCGTAAGCATGCGAAGCGGACCGGGATACGGCTATTCCATTGTTGGAACCTTATATCAGGGTGACTATGTGATGGTCAAGTCCATAACTGACGGCTGGGCAAAATTTAAGGTCAGCGGAGTGTGGAGATATGTTCCCGCCGATGCCTTGGAGCGAACAGAATAGTATGTAAATAACAATTGTCTACACAAATGCTCGACATGGCAAAAATCATTAATGCTTGACAAACCATGTGGATTTATGGCGGACATGGTAATTTATTCTGGAAAGAGGGTGATTCCAATGGACTAGTATATTCTTTTCCCTATTTTTGAAACAAGAATAAACTGTTTGGAGGGAAAAATGAAAAAATTTGGTAAATGCGTATTGGTGTTAGCACTTGTTTTTATTTTGAGTTTTTCAGGGAAAATGATTTCACATGCTGCAGTATGTAGTTCTTCCCCGGATGGAGTACATCATTTTCACCATGTTCAACAGCCAAGTGGATATACGGTATATGTTGGAACGCATGAATATCTTTTTGGATATGACGAAAATGATAATCCTATTTATCATAATGATTGCCAATTGAGGAACGTTTATACTTATTGCAGAATGATATGCGATTACTGTGGAAAAACTGACGGAAATCCTGATCACGATCATAGGACAGGTACGCTTCATTCGGTACCGCATAATTAATTTATGGGAGGTTTCTGCGTCATGAAAAAACTCATGTATTTGCTGATCTTACAGTTCATAATGATGTTGACATTGCAAGGGTGTGGTCAAGCGAGTGAGTCAAAGGAGACGACGGAAATGACTGGGAGCCAGGAAGAGATTTTTGGCTCCCTGGATCCCGAGTGGCGAGACAATTCCTTGGATCCTTATTGTGCCACGGCTCATCCGGTGGCGCTTGTCGCCACAAAGGATAAAGACGGTGTTTTGGGGGGCACTCCTATGTCCGTGCTTGGGCAAGGCGGTGCGGCTTTTTTTACTAAACACCTTTATGAGGAGAATCCCTCAAAGTGTTGGGACGAGGTTGTTTATGTGACCCGGAATGGAGAGGTGCACTCGGTCAAAATCGCCGAAGGAACGAAGCGACAGGCCTGGGGACTAGGCAGCATGGAAGGTGACGATGGCTACATTGCCTTTTTTACTGATGCGTCGGAAACAGGTTGTAGTCTGGTTGAACTGGATTTGGATATGAAGGAAACAAGGAGGATTTCCCTTTCTTTTTTGTCAAAGGAACACCATGAATTTCCGTTCTCTATGATGAAGGACGAAGACGGAGCCTATCACCTCATCGTGCAAAATTTCGATACATTGGAATGGTACTATTACATTTGCTCCAGCGAGGGAGAATTGGTAAGGCGCATTCCGCTGGAAATTGGCGAGGAGGCATTTCTGTTTCCACTCGGAGATGGGAGGGTCGCGTATTACGAGAACGGCGAAAACAAAATGATTCAGCCGCCGTATACGGAAGATATAAAACCGGTTAAACTCGAGCTTCCCGAAGGCAGGTCCGTGAAATGGGACGAGGGTGGGAGAATGCTTGTGGCAAACCGGCAGGGTGTATTCTTGAAATCGAGCTCTGGAGACGAGGAAAAGCTGTACACATGGTTTGATCACGGTATTAACATAGGTCAAATAGAAGGCTTGCGTAAGACACAGAACCAAGGAATTAATGTGCTGTATGCCGATCAGGATGGCCATCACCTAGTGCACATGGAACCCGTAAAGGAAAAAACGGAAATAACGGAAATTTCTTTTGCAGTAACATCCTTTAATAAAACTAAGTATCAGGAAGCCGTCATGTTTTTTAACCGACAATATCCTTCCATTCGCATAAGCCTGAAAGAGTATCGGTATGGGGATGAAAGGTTGATGTCAGAATTGATTTCAGGAAATGGACCAGTGATCTTTGACACAAGCCTTATGGATTTTGAGGGGCTGGTAAAATACTGGGAACCTATAGAAAAGGTGCTGGCTGGGATGGAGATTGAAGATGAGTTAATCCCTAATGTCATGGATTTGGGACGGATTGACGGAAAGCAATACGGAATCGCGCCAACCTTTTATTTAAAGACGGTGATTACGGCTGATCAGAATTGTCATGATTGGACGTATGATGGTTTTCTAAAGCGAATTGAGAAAGATGATTCCCTAAAAGCTGCATTTAATAGCCCCGTTAGTGACGACGGATTTGTTTTTGTAACGAAATTACTAATGCACGGGATGGAAGATAGTTTCTTTTGGGATGCGGAAAAATCCGATGTCAGTTTTGACTCTGACGAATCTCGCAAAGCGCTGCGGATGGGGAAACATTATCAGGGTAAGAATGGCGGATTCGAACAATTGATGGACGGTACAATGTTATGTGTCATGACGGAAATAACAAGCCCGCAACAAATTGCATTCATTAGGGTGCTTATGGGTGAAAAGGCAAACTATGTCGGATATCCTACAAAGGACGGAGCCTGTCATTTTCTTGCGTCAGACTCCATTTTGACGGTCAGACAGTCGGCAAGCGATGAAGAAAAAAAGGCGGCACATCTGTTCCTAAAAACGATTCTTTCAAGTGAGGTACAGACAAGCCTTTCCTGTAAGGGCTTTGCCATGAGTGTGAAAAAAGACGTGCTTGATGCACAGATTGATGAAATAAATACGGGAAATGACGTTTCCGCGGAACCGTTTCCGCAGATTACGCTGCGGGAGGAAGACATTGACTGTCAGCGAGATGGGGAGATGTTATACGAATTGATAAGAAATGCCAAGCCGGAGGGCAAGATTCCTAGGGGAATAGTAACGATCCTGACCGAGGAGCTCGATCCGTACTTTAGCGAAGGTGCGGATGAGGAAACGGTCATTAGGAATCTGACGGAGAGGGTGAAGCTGTATTTAACGGAATAGTGTTTGTCATCAATAAAGGAGTTTATTGTCAATTCAGAAACGAGTCTGTGGCTTACGGAATATGGAACAGGCACGTATTATATATACGTGATTCAATCTGCAAAGTTATATGCCATAAATAAGGGAAAAAGAGCTTGAAGCATTCCGAAGAAAAAATGTGAGTTTTGTGTTTCAACATTTTGCTTTGATGGAAAAATATAGCATGCATGAAAATGTTGAATTGTCATTAAGGGCAAGGAATGTCAGAGACAGGAAAAGGGTCGTTATGGAATGTCTGGAAAGAATGGGCATTGAAGAGTTAAGAGACAAACTTCCGGGAGAAACATCCGGCGGACAACAGCAACGATGTGCCATCGCTAGGGCGCTAGCAGCTGACACTCCCCTTATTCTTGCGGATGAGCCTACGGGAGCGTTGGATAGAGACACCGGTATGAAGATTATGGAGTGTTTCCAAAGGCTTAACCGCGAGAGAAAAACCATACTTATCGTGACGCATGATCCATTAGTTGCGAAAAGCTGCAACAGAATTGTCAAGATAGAGGACGGGATTGTTATGAATAATGGGAAAGGGGGATGATAAAAAACAGAATAAGAAAAGATGTAACCATTATCCAATGACGCTTGACATAAGGACTGAAAGACGAGGACAGGTAATAATGAAAACGATAAAGTTCATACGGTCTTGCTTGAAATTACTGTTCAGGGGAAGAGATGACATTTTCCTGCTGGTTGGCATGTTTGTGTCTGTAATCGTATTCCTGAATGTGTCCGTATTTCTCTATCGAATGCGAACGGAAAATGAGGTATACGGCTTTTACAAAAATGAGATAAAGACATTTGCGATGGAACAGGGGGCAGGCGATGCAAAAATGCATGCAAAAAAGTTTCAGGCATTACTGAAAGGATTGACGGAAATAAGTGCTGGAAATGTTACCTGTGTTTTTTCGGTTCCAAGACCTGACAGTTTGGAAAACCAGAAAATTACTTTGATTCTGAAAAAAAGCGAACCGATTCCATTCATAAAAGGAAATGAATACATGAATACGAAGAATGGAGTATACATCGGGGAAGAATTGAGTGTTAGAACATTCAGAAAAGGAAATGTGGAATTCCTTAAACTTTTGGGAACGGAATTTCAGGTCATGGATGTCCTTCCGAACAAAATGTCAGGAGGAGTTGATGATTCGCTTTATGTCTTTTGGGACAACTTAGAGGAAACGGTCAGGGAGAAACTCATTTTACGAATAACGGACAACAGAATAGTGTCTGCTCTATAAGCCGCTCAAAATGCTAAAATGCAAGGTTATGCAAGCAGCGCACCGACATAGCCGCCAATGTGAAACGCCCCTAAACAGTAAGTGCCGGGGAAGATAGACGCGAAGGCAGATCTGGAGATATTTAACGGCCTTCTTGAAAACTCGATTCCCGAAAAACATTTCCCCGGCGCGCTTCAGGAAATATTTGATCAGGAATACGAGGAGTATTTCGACGGCAGGATCACGAGGGAGATGCTGATCGACAGGCTGGACAGCCGCGTTTGGCTGTACCTGCAGGAGCAACAATAAAACTTCCGCATAACGATCGGATCTGACGGGCAACGGAGAATGAAAACCTGACTTGTTTTCCGACAGCGGTAGACTGTGGAAACAAGCTGAAAAGTGACAACATCGTAGCGATAAACGCGAACATAAAAAGGAGAGCCTTATATGTCAAGGCTCTCCATTTTTTGTGCCACAAAATCCTCAAATTCGCTTTTTAAATTATTTTCCGGCTGCGCTTCTGGCCATGATTTCATCCTTAATGTTGCAGTACGTGGAATCCAGTTCGTCCTTAAAGTGCATTTCGTATAGATCCCTTAATCCGTCCCCGACGTCACCTTCCATGGCCTTGTGCTTTGCGTAATCGCTTATCTGGGAGGTTATGACGATGAATGAAGGGATTGCCACGTAATAAGTGATCATGAGCGAATTTCCCGGTATTTGAATGTCAGAGAAGCATCTTGCGCCCAGCTGTTCAAAGTATTTGTATTCGCAAAGGAATTTTGTTACAAGTTCTTCAGCCTCGGCGGAGGGCGGATTCAGAAGATCGTTTACGGCAAAGGTGAAGCCACAGGCTCCCTCGCCGGTTCCGCCGGGAAGGTACGCCGTGCCGACTGAAATGCCGGCGTCAATGACGGATCGAAGGAGAAGGGTGATCTCAGAAGTCTTTTCTGCGTGTTTTAGCTTCATAGACAGGCTTTGAATGCCGGCAGCATACTTCTTTTCGATCTCGCGTTCTTTTGCTTCGTAATAAGCGTCTATGTTGCTCTTAAAGCTGCCTTTCCACAGGGAATAATCCCGAAGGGTTTCCTCAGAGACATTGGGGTCATCCACGGACATGGCCAGCCTTTTGTTTCGCCAAAGGTTCAGGTAGCTGATCAGGGTAATGATGTCCCTGTTGTCATCGCTAAAAACAAGGCTGGTGGTACCGTCACGCTTTTCCACGCGCATTCCCAAGGCATCCTCGAACTCGAACAGTACCTGCATTACGTCCTCCCAGGAGGCCACGTTTATGTCAGAGATCGCCGAAACGTCAACGCCCAGGGCAACGGCAAGTGCCTCGCGGATATCTGCCTTTGGCTCCATTTTCCCGCTTTCATACTGATTTATGCGAACGTCTGCCGTACTTGGCTTGAAACCAACCGCTTCTCCCAATTCCCTTTGTTTCATTCCCCTTAACAGTCTGTATTTTCTTAATTTTTCTCCCAAGGTCATGGAAATAAATCCTCCCTTTCTCTGTCTGTTTTTTCATTATACTATGAAATTTCATAAAATGGAATACTTAAAATAAAATAAATTTATTTAATACGCTTGACAAAATTAAAACATTACAGTAGAATACAAGTAGTTAAATAAAAACATTTAATTCAAGATAGGAAACTTAACTGAAAGGGAGGTATAGGAAGAGGTTTCAAGGCAACATACAGAACGGTTATTCAAATAACCCGGTGTTTCCCGACAAGTCGGACGTCATCGTGAAAGGCAAAAGGGCTGGCAGTGCGCCCGGAAAGGAGCAAATGAAAGACAGAACAAGGCAGCGGATAAACCGCAGAATCAAGGAACAAATGCTTGACCTGAGAAATGAGTGCGGGGTGAATGATCCCACGCCCTATGAAGCGGTCAGGGAGATTAAGAAAGAGAAGCGAAAGGGGGAAAAAGAAACATGGAACATGCACAGGTTTTGACAGAGTATAACGACGTTCTTCTGCCGGAGGACTTACAGAAGATCTTAAAGACGGGGCGCAACACCGTCTACAGCTATCTTGCGGCGGGCAAGATCCGTTCCATCAGGATCGGCGGGAAGTATCGGATCCCCAAGCTGTACCTGTTGGAGTTTATGTATCCGGACAGGAAGTTTGAGCAGGAAGGAGTGTAAGGAGTGGCAAGACCAAAGAAGGACGGAAGAAGGGCAACAGGCATACAGGCCAAGAAAGGCCGTCTGTTTGCCGTAACGACAAGGCGGGTTGTCAAGGAAGGCGTTAAGAAGTACGAAAGGGTATGGACGGCCTTGGGGCTTGAGGACACTCCTCAGAACATACAAAAGGCGAGGGAAGCCAGGGAAAGACTCCTGAACGATAGCGGGCAAGAGGACGTGGACAGAAACGTGCTTCTTTCCGACTATGTGGATCGTTTTCTCGAACGGAAGAAGCGAAGGGTTTCAAACACGACCTATTCCGCATACTTCTACAGGGGGCGACGGATCAAGGAAAGCTTTGAGGGAATGAAGCTTCGCAACATAGGCGTAAGGGACGTCGAGGCTTTCTTGGACGAACTGTTTGAAAGGGACGGAGCGCAGCCGCGAACCGTGAAAGACGTAAGGGTGCTGTTTGGAAGCATCATGGAACAGGCCGTCAGATCCGGGATCATTGCGTACAATCCGGTAAGGGAAGCGGAGATCAACAAGACGCTGGCTGCCCAGCATGCAAGGGAACGGAAGACGGACGATGAGTTCTTCTCTTATGAGGAGGCGCAGTCGTTTCTGGAAAAAGCGAGGGATCACGCATTGTACGAACTCTTTTACCTTACCCTGTTCTTCGGACTCAGAAGGGAGGAGGTACTGGGGCTTCGCTGGTCAGCCGTGGATGTAAGGAACGGAACCATGAAAATTAATCACACGGTGACGAAGGGACTGACCGTCATGCGCGCCAACACGACCAAAACGGCGGCGAGTGAAAGACAGTATCCGCTGACAAAGGAGCAGATGGAAATGTTTGCAAGGCTACGGAAGAGGGAGGAAGGATACAGGAGACTGTTTGGCAAAGGTTATCAGGACAATGATTACGTGTTCAAGCATGAGGACGGTTCCCTTTATCATCCGGATTATCCGACCAAGGCCTTTGGCAAGCTGATCAAGAGGTGTCCGGAACTGCCGCAGGACATCACGTTTCATGGTCTGCGGAGCTCCTGCGTCTCCATTCTGGTACATCAGGGAATGGACGTAAAGAGCATTCAAAAGTGGGTGGGACACGCGGACGTCGACACGACGCTGAGAATCTACGCCAAGGTCAAGGACAAGGAATCGAAAAAGGAAGTGTCGGATGCCATGAACGGCATTATCACGCTTAAGGATTACAAGTAACAATAAAACCGAATTTTCGGAGGGCATCGTTCAACTGGATTGGAGAGGGATTATTTGAAGGGTTTTTTCAAAATTGTTAGAACTTTGTTAGAACTGGAGCCAAAAAATGAAAACGCCGCTTCCTCGGAAGCGGCATATTTACTGACTCGGCGCGACGTGATTCGAACACGCGACCTCTGCGTCCCGAACGCAGCGCTCTACCAAGCTGAGCCACGCGCCGCCTTGGTAACAGATAAATAATATATAAAAAAGTGTCAAATGTCAAGGGGAAAATGACAGAAAGTTGTAGGCGATTAAGGGTCTTGCGTGGTATAATGTTAAAAAGGAAAGCAATTTAGAATACCAGGAATGGCATGGACGTGAAGTTGGGCATTCAAGGGCCGTAGAAGTAGAAAGCGGAGGAAGCTTATGAAGATTTATGATATCTCACAGGAAGTTTTTTCTTGTAACGTGTTTCCGGGGGATCCATCGCCTGAGCGTCAGGTCATGTTGCAGATTGCTGAGGGTGCCGTCTGTAATCTGACGGCGTTTCAGATGTGTGCGCATAATGGAACGCATGTGGATGCACCGTATCATTTCTTGCAAGATGGCAAGACGATTGATCAGGTTGCGCTAGAGCGCTTCATTGGGCATGCTTACGTAGCAGAGCATCAGGGAGACATTACGGCTGAGGACGCCATGGAGATCTTGGGAAAAGCAAGAGCGTTAGATGGACAGGCGGCAAAGCGTATTCTTGTTAAGGGCAAGGCCGTGATGACCGAAGAGGCAGCGAGGGTTTTTGCGGAGGCGGGGATCCTGCTCTTTGGCAATGAATCACAGACCGTTGGCCCGGAGGATGCACCGATGGCGGTTCATCTTATCATGCTGGGCGCGGAAATTGTACTGCTTGAGGGAATTCGGCTCGGAGAGGTCGACGAGGGCGTATATTTCTTAAACTGCGCGCCGCTCAACCTTGGAGGCGCTGACGGAGCCCCTTGCAGGGCCATTCTCATCAGCCTTGATGAGTAAGTGTTTTACACCAAAATGTCTTCCTTCGAGAAGTCGCGGGCATCAAAGAAGGATGTCATAAGGACCTCGTAGGGACGTCAAAAGTTCGTCAGATGGATCAGCAAAAAATTATAGAATTTAAGTTGTGACGTCGGTAATAATATATTCAGAACAAAAGGAGGGTTACAGACAATGATTTGGTACGTAAACGCAAAGGCAGGCCGTGATGGCAATGGATCGAAGGAAATGCCGTTTAAGCAGATTGGTGATGCGGCAAAGGTTGCACAGCCGGGGGATGAGGTTTTGGTTTTCCCTGGAACCTATCGGGAGTATGTGGATCCGAAGCATGCCGGCAGGGAGGATGCGAGGATCACTTATAAGAGCGTGGAGCCTTTGGGAGCGCATATTACGGGAGCAGAACTGCTTATGGGCTGGGTAAAATATCAGGGAGCAGGCGCGGAAAATGGCACGGTTTGGACTGCGAGCGTGGACAATAGTATTTTTGGAAGCTACAATCCGTACACGACTTATGTGTATGGCGACTGGTATTTTGCGGGAAAGTCAAAGCATACGGGCTGTGTCTATATGAATGACAAGGCCTTTTATGAGGCGGCGAGCATTGAGGCCGTGATCAAGGCGGAGAAGTCGAAGACCTCTTGGGTTCCCGAGGATTCGATTTATCAGTGGTATGCGGAGCAGCAGGACGGTCGCACGGTATTTTATGTCAATTTCCAGGACAAGGATCCGAATCAGGAGAAGGTGGAGATCAACGTACGCAGGGAGTGCTTCTTCCCTTCGAAGATTGGCGTAGGCTTCATTACGGTCAGCGGCTTTAAGATCAGCAAGGCGGCAACGACCTGGGCGCCTCCCGCAGCATTTCAGGACGGCATGATCGGCCCGAACTGGTCGAAGGGCTGGATCATTGAGGACTGTGAGATCAGTGACAGTAAGTGCGCCGGCATCTGTATCGGTAAGTATTATGATCCCGCAAACGATCATTATTTTACCTATAAGCATGTCAAGAGTCCTACGCAGATGGAGCGTGACGCCGTATGCCGCGGACAGTATCATGGATGGCTCAAGGAGAAGGTTGGCAGTCATATTATTCGTCGCAACAACATTCATAACTGCGAGCAGGGCGGCATCATTGGCCGTATGGGCGGCGTGTTCTCCATCATTGAGGACAATCACATTCATCACATCAACAACATGATGGAGCTGGGCGGCGCGGAGATCGCCGGCATCAAGATGCATGCGGCCATCGACGTAACGATGCGCAGAAATTACATTCATCATTGCACCATGGGCATCTGGACGGACTGGGAGGCACAGGGCACGCGCATCACGCAGAATCTCCTGCACGATAATCAGCGCCCTGCCTTTGCGGAGCGTCTTGGCGGTGGCATGGAGAGTCAGGACATTTTTGTTGAGGTAGGACATGGCCCTACGCTGATCGACAATAACATTCTTCTTTCCGACGTATCCCTTCGCATGGCGACGGAGGGCGTTGCGATGGTGCATAACCTGATCTGCGGCAGCTTTACCTTTGTCGGAGCAGGCTGTGACAATATGGTAGAAGGGAAGCTTCGTCAGCGCTATACGCCGTATCACATTCCGCATCGCACGGAGGTTTGCGGTTTTATGACAATCCTTCACGGTGATGACAGATTTTACAACAACATTTTTATCCAGAAGTGGCCTTCAGGTAAGGAAGGCAGGGATCAGGATAATTATGAGGTGGGTACGCACGTATTTGAGGAGTATCCGACCTATGACGAATGGATTTCCTGGTTTGACATGGACACCGATACGCCTGACATGGGCAAGCTTGACAAGTATCATCACAGGCACCTTCCCGTTTGGAGCGCAGGCAATGTTTACTTAAACGGCGCGAAGGCTTGGACGAAGGAGCAAGGCGGTCTTGTGAATGATCAGGACGCGGCGTATGTCGAGCTGGATGAGAATGGCGGAAATCCGATCCTGAAGACGAACGTATATGATCTGATCAAGGACTTTACTTGTTCCATGGTATGTACCGATACTCTGGGCAAGGCCTTTGAGCCGGAGCAGCCTTTTGAGAATCCTGACGGAACGGACATCACCTTTGACCGCGATTATAAGGGAGACCACAGAGGCGTAAACGTACTTCCCGGACCCTTCGCAGAAGGCGGCAGCGTGGTTACGGGACTTTGGGGATAAGGCTTCTTGGCGGCATTTTCGAGGATTTGAATTAACGAGGAACTCATGCACCCACAGTGTTTTTTGCGCTGTGGGTGTTTTTTGTAGAGGCGTATGTGCCTGAATCGAGGATATATTTTCGTTGTAAAAAGCGTTCGTGCGTGTTATGCTTCATAGTAGTGATGCATTTTACGTGTCAAAGCAAATTAGTCACGCATCCTAGGGAAGCAGGAGAAAGGAGGCGCAAAGATGCCAAAGGAAGAACAGGTCGTTTGGAAGCCTGACAGCAGTAATATCTACGAGCGTTTTATCGAGCAGTATGATGAGGCGATCAGCGGCGAGAAGGAGCTGACGGCCGGCGATCAGGACACGCGGTATGCCTTAAAGCTTCAGCAGGAGCGCCTTCGGGAAAAGGGCGTGAAAATGCGCTATCGGATCACGCCGAGAGGTTTTATGGCCGATGGAAAGAGTCTGCCTAAAAAGTGGATGGATCAGCATTATGTCAGTGAGATGGCGTATTATACCTCGCTTTGGGAGCGTGAAATTGAGACGCGAGAGGGAAAGACTTATCGGCAAAAGAGCAAAATGACCATCTATGAGACCAAAACGGACGTGATTGGCGGCGTCAATGTCGAGGATGAGATCTATGTGTGCCCTGGATGCGGTGCGCCATCCAAGATTAAGGATCTGTTAAATGGTTGCCAGTATTGCGGTTCTAAATTTCAGATGAGCGAGCTTTATCCAACGATCACGAGTCATTATTTGGTTAGGGATTTTTCCTTTACCAAAGACGAAATGAAGAAGCATCTGATGAAATTCATGATCGGGACGGGTATTGGTACGTTCATTTTCGGCATCATTATCAGGGCGGTGAAGGGAATGCTTCTTCCGCTGACGGTGGGGGGAATCATTTCTTTATTGCTAATCTCAGCGTTTAGCGGCGTAGTTTTGGGGTATTTTTTGTCTTCTTACGCTTTGATTGGGTCATTGGTTAAGCAGGCTGGTCGTACCGTGCCAATGATGGGCGCGATTGGCGCCGGAAAGCGCTTTGAGTTTTTTATGAAAAAGCACAGCCCTGAGTTTTCTTATGAATACCTCACGGGCAAAACCGTTGCCATGCTAAAGATGATCCTGTTTGCAAAAGATGCGCAGGAGCTGCCGTTTTATTTGGGGAAGCCCTTGGGGGATCGTTTTCAGGACCTTGTGGACATTTTGTTCCGCGGCGCCATGAATTTTAAGGGCATGAAGGAACAAAATGGCTATCTTCATGTGACGGTGGACGTCTTTTTGGAGAATGCTTACGTGACGAACGGAAAGGTTCGGGCGAACAAGGATGAAAAGCTGCGCGTGACGCTGGTGAAGAACCTGAACATGCCCATACAGTATCATTTTTCCATTAGGAAGCTGGAATGTCCCACGTGTCATGGCAGCTTTGATGCAACAAAGAACAAAAATTGTCCGTACTGCGGCGGAACTTATCACATTGAGGATGCGGACTGGGCCGTGGAAGACATACAGGTCGTATAATATTTTAGGGTGGAAGGTGCAGGCATGAAGCTTAGTATCATTGTTCCCGTTTACAACATGAATCATGACGGTAATCTGACGTTTTGTCTGGATTCCTTGGTCAACCAGACCATCACGGACTATGAGATTATCGCGGTGGATGACGCATCCACGGATGATTCCTACGCCGTGCTACAGGAGTATGAGAAAAAGTATCCCGAGAAGTTTCGGGCGGTTACTTATCCCGTGAACCGCCATCAGGGCGGTGCCAAGAATGAGGGCCTAAAGCTTGCCAAGGGCGAATGGATTGGCTTTATAGACAGTGATGACTGGATTACGCCGGATTATTACGAAAGGCTTCTGCAAAAGGCTGAGGAGACGGGGGCAGATCTCGTTGGCTGCAATTATTGCATTGTTTCGGAGCATTCGTTTGAACCGGGGCGTACTGTCCGAAATTTCCAACCGGACCAGGTAGGACCGCTTGATTTGGAGAGAAAAAAGGCGTATCTTGTCAGACCGGGCAGTATGGTGGTTAAGCTTTATAAGCATGCCGTGCTCCGTGAAAATCAGCTATCCTTCCCAGAGGGAATCTTTTATGAGGATAACTGCGCAAGCCGTGTCTGGGGCGCATATTTTCAACATTATGAGGTCATTGATGAGCCGCTCTATTATTACTATCAGCATGATGCCTCCACGGTTCACGTGATCACGGAGGAAAGATGTAGGGATCGCATGACGGCCATGGAGCTCTTGGTTCAAGAGTATCAAAAACGCGGACTATATGAAACCTTTAAAGATGAGATCGAGTGCGCCTATACGGAGCTATATTTTCGGATTACGCTGTTTAGCTACATGATTGGGTGTAAGAAGAAAAAGCTTTCGTTTGTCAAGGAGCTGAGAAGAGGTCTGCTTGACAGATTTCCCAATTTTAGGAAAAATAAATATTATAACGTACCAGATGCGGAAGAGAGGAAGATGGTGGATCTCTGCATGAAATCTCCAGCGCTATTCTTCTGTTATTATTCTCTTCTGTGGAAATATAGAAATTTCAAAAAAGCAAGGAAATCATAAATCGTTCCCCTGCGATTGCAGGGGAATCATTTGTTAGCGAGGAAAGGAAACAAGCGACCGCGAAGCGGGCATTTGTTTCCTACAGAGCGTGCACGAAATAAAATCATAAGCTGCGAAGCAGCGACAGATGCCGAAGGCAGCTGGATTTTATGAGGGAAAGAGGAAAAGATGAGTCAGGCAAGCGTAATCTTAAAAAAAGGGGAAGGCCGTACGATCAAGGCGGGCGGCGCATGGATTTATGATAATGAGATTGATAAGATCGAGGGAGAATTTACGAATGGTGACGTCGTGGAAATCCATGATTTCGACGGGTATTTCATGGGGCGCGGTTTTATCAATACGAATTCAAAGATTACCGTACGCCTTCTGTCGCGCAAAAAGGATGCCGTCATTGACGAGGCTTTTATGACACAGCGCGTGCGCGATGCATGGAATTATCGCAAGGAGGTCATTGATACCTCTAGCTGTCGCGTCATCTTTGGAGAAGCGGATTTCCTGCCGGGTATTGTCGTTGACAAGTTTTCGGACGTGTTGGTGGTTGAGTCCCTGGCTCTTGGAATTGACAAGTGGAAGGTGACGATCCTTGATGCGCTGAAGGCAGTGATGAAGGAGGATGGCATTGAGATTCGCGGCGTCTATGAGCGGAGTGATGCCAAGGTGCGCCTAAAGGAAGGCATGGAGCCGAGTAAGGGCTTTATCGGTGAGCCCTTTGACACGAAGGTGGAGATCGTGGAAAATGGCGTGCACTATATGGTGGACGTCGAGGATGGCCAGAAGACGGGATTTTTCCTGGATCAAAAGAATAATCGTGCCAGCATTCACAAGCTCTGCAAGGGGAAGAAGGTGCTGGACTGCTTTACGCACACGGGATCCTTCGCGCTGAATGCGGGGATCGCAGGCGCCCAGAGCGTGCTTGGCGTGGATGCGTCGCAGCTGGCCGTGGATCAGGCGACGGAGAACGCTGTGCTGAATCACCTAGAGGACAAGGTGAGATTCCAATGCGCGGATGTCTTCGAGCTTCTGCCGGAGCTTGAGGCGAAGGGTGAGAAATATGACGTGGTCATTTTGGATCCGCCTGCCTTTACAAAGTCTCGTAACTCCATTAAGCAGGCCGTCAAGGGCTACCGCGAGATTAACGTGCGCGGCCTAAAGCTTGTGAAAAACGGCGGGTATCTTTGTACCTGCTCCTGCTCGCATTTCATGGATCCTGAGCTCTTTGCCAAGACGATCCGCGAGGCAGCAGTCGGCGCACACAAGCGCCTGCGTCAGGTCGAGTTCCGCACCCAGGGACCGGATCATCCGATCCTTTGGGCGGCCGAGACGAGCTACTACCTCAAGTTTTACGTCTTCCAGGTGGTGGAGGAGAAATAGAAAAAATACTTGTGATGCTGAACTGAGCGAAAGGCGTGGATGAAGGAAGTAGGTTGAAAGCAGATAGGCGAGAAAGGATCGTAAGAAATTGAAGCTAATACATACGGCGGATTTGCATTTGGATTCGAAATTAAAGCGGCATTTGGATGACCGGCGGGCAAAGGAACGGCGGGATGAGCTTCTGATCAGTTTTCAGAGGCTGGTTTCGTATGCCGTAAAGGAAGGCGTAGAAGCCATCTTGATTGCGGGAGATCTTTTCGACGTGACGCAGATCTCGGCGACGGCGAGAAATGCAGTATATGCGGCAATGAAGGAACACTCTGAAATTTTGTTCTTTTATCTTCGCGGGAATCATGATGCGGACGCATTTTTGGAGGATGTGAAGGAGCGATTTGGCGCCTTGCCGGAGAATTTAAGGCTCTTTTCGGACAAGTGGACAAGCTATACGCTGAATGGCACGGATGGCGTGAGCGTGGAAATCACGGGTGCGGAGATGAACGCGGAGAACAAGGGGGAGCTTGCGGTCTCTTTGTTGCTGGATCAAAAGAAAAAAAACATTGTGATGCTTCATGGCCAGGAGGTAGAGACCGCCGGAAAGATGGATGCGGAGGTCATTCCGCTTCGGGAGTATAAGAATAAGGGCATTGATTACATGGCGCTTGGACACATTCATGCGCCAAAGCTGGAAAAGCTGGACGCACGCGGCGTTTATGCCTATGCGGGTTGCTTGGAAGGCAGGGGATTTGATGAATGCGGACCAAGGGGCTTTTATTTACTGGATGTTTCAAAAGAGGGGCTTCAGGCTAGTTTTGTGCCCTTTGCAAAGCGCCTCATGCATGAACTGACGGTGGACGTATCAGACGCACTGACTTCGGATGACGCAGTGGCACTAACGAGGAAGGCTGCCGAGCAGGCGCGGGTATCCGAAAAGGACATGGTGAAGGTGATCCTAAGCGGTGAAACTTCGATGGACGCACAGCTTGATGAGGGTTATATCGCGAAGTCTTTGGAAGAAGATTTTTATTTCGTCAAGGTCGTAGACAAGACGGTTCCGAAGGTGGATTATGACAGCTTTGCCTTGGACATTTCCTTAAAGGGCGAGTACGTGCGGAGCATTAAGGCGGCCGTGCAGGCGGGTGAACTGGAGCCCGAACAGGCTGCGGACATGATCAGGCTGGGCATCAGGCTTCTTGCCGGAGAGGAGAAGCTGGTATGAGACTATTAAGACTTCACATAGAAAACTTTGGGCGGCTTGCAAATTACGACATGGATTTTACCTCTGGCGTGAATCAGGTCCTTCAGGAGAACGGCTGGGGAAAATCTACGCTGGCGGCATTTCTGCGGGTCATGTTTTACGGGCTGGAGGGTGCCAGGAAAAGTAAGCTCGACGAGAATGACAGGGCAAAGTATAAGCCTTGGAACGGCGGACATTTCGGCGGCTCCATTGAATTCGAGGCCGGAGGGAAGCGCTATGTTGCAACGCGGGATTTCGGTGAAAAGGAAAAGGATGCGACCTTCCGTTTGCAGGACGCGGTCACGCTGCTTGACAGCAAGGATTTTTCAGAGCGCCTGGGGGAGAAACTCTTTGGAATTGATCGGGAATCCTATGAGAGAACGAGCTTTATCGATCACACGGTCCTGAAATATCGCGGGATCAATTCCGCCATTGGCTCGAAGGTTGGTTCTCATTCGCAAAAGGATGATCTTAGTAATTACGATGCGGCGCAGGCGCAGATGAAGGATTATTTGAATGCGAACTCGCCAAAGAAAAAGCTGGGAAACCTGTTTCAGCTTGGGGACGAGATCGCTGGGCTTGAGCGGGAAATAAAGGCGGAAGGCGTTGTAGGCGTAAAGATCAGCGGTCTTCGGGAAGCCATCGAAAAAGAAAATGCGCAGCTGGATGCAAATGAAGAGGCGAAGCGAGACGTGCAAAAGGAGCAAAGGAACCTTGCCGAGAACAAGGCAAGGGCCATTAACAAAAAGCACCTTTTGGAGCTTCAGGAAGCCTTGCAGGGGCGCGGGGAAAAGCTCTCACAGCGCCTTCAGGCCTTTGACGGAAGGATTCCAAATAGAGAGGCGCTGAAGGAGCTTGAAAGTAAGGTTGATGAGACGGAGAAGTGTCTTGCGCAGCTCTCGGGATTTGAGAAGGTCACGGAGAGCGAGCGATATGAGAGGCTAAAGCGCTATTTCCAAAACGGCGTACCGTCTCGTGAAGAAATTCAAGAGCAGATTGATCAGTGTAATGAAGTGCAAAATTGTATTCGCAGCATTTCGATCTTAGAGGATCGTGAGGCTCAGGAGAGACGGCAGCTGGAGGAAATGGAGCTCGAAAGCCAGAGGCTCGAGATGGAGGCGAGGGCCTTTGCGGAGCATGTTGCAAAGGAGCGATCGAAGGGGCTTTTATTGTCCGTCCTTCTTATCGCCTTGGGCGCGCTGGTAGGCATCTTGACGATGGTGCTGCACTGGAATGCACTGCTTTGGATTTTGGCGGCGGCGTTGCTTTTGGTTGGTATGTTCCCGCTTGTCATTCGCCTGGCTAAGCGATCGCAAAGAGAGGATCGTCCGATCAGTGAGGCAGTGGTTTTAGAGCGTCGCAGGAAGGATGTCAGGGAAGGCCTAGAGAGCATGAAAAAGGAGCGCCAGGACCTGGAGGATGCCATCCGCGAAAGGGAGGAGCAAATCCGCAGGTTTCTAGGCACATTTGAGATTTCGTATTCGAGATCAGATGCGGAGAGAATCCTTTACGAGATGCAAAACCGTGCCTCCGAATACATGGAACAAAAGGCGGAAACAGAGGAAAAAGATGCGAAGCGGAGGGCACTTTCAGAGAAGGCACGGAGCTTGCAGGTCGAGCTTTCGGAGCTGCTTTCTGCGCAGGGATTGGCCGTGGATGCAGGTGCATTTTCCGAGATCAAGTCCTGGATTCGGGATATGCAGCAAGGTCTAACGGCATACGAAAGCGAGCGCGGCGAGGAAGAAAGGGCGAAGAAGGCTTTGGAAGCTTTTCAAGAAGCGCATCCGGAGCTTTTGGAGGAAGGCCTTAAGATATTGTCAGAGGAGGAGATCGCGCAGGCAGAACTGGTGCTGCGTGACCGCTTAGAAGAGCTTGGAAATGAGGATGCAAGGCTTCATGAGGTGATCGCAGCCTACCGGCAAAACCTGAATGATGCATATGCAGAGGCAGAGGAGCTTCAGGGAAAGAAGGAGCTTCTTGAGCAAAGGAAGGAAGAGCGGGCGCAGAAAGCGGCGAAGTACGAGCTGGTTTTGAAGACGCAACAGTATCTGCAGGCCGCAAAGGAGCAGTTCACGGCGCGGTTCATGCAGCCAATCAAGACGGCGTTTGATAAGTATTACGAACTGATGAGCGGCAAAGACGCTGGCAGGGATTTTCAGATCGATGCCAACATGAACATTTTCCGCAAGGAGGAAGGTAAGCTGCGTGACATAGAGGCGCAGAGTGAAGGGCTTTCCGACATGATTGGAGCGTGTATTCGCATGGCGCTTCTCGACGTGATGTATGAAAAGGAAAAGCCCTTGGTGATCATGGATGATCCCTTTGCCTGTCTCGATCCGGAGCACCTTGCCGGTGCAAGGCAGTTTATGCAGGAGATTTCGAAGGAATATCAGATTTTATACCTCACCTGCCATAATTCACGCGAGATATCGAAATAAATGCAGGCAGGTGGTTATCTAGTCACTGATCCGCAAGCAGTTACAGGGAAAGCTTGTAACTGCTTAGCTTATGAGCATATTTTAAAACCAAAAAACGGATTTCATGCAAGCATGAATCCGTTTTTTCGTAGCTCTGAATAGCCATTACATGATCTTTTTGAATTCGTGAATGTGATATTCCTTGTCGTATTTCATTTGACAGGGAATCATGTCATAGAGCTTATAGCCCTTGCCGTTTAACTCGGAAGTACGGATCTTGGTCGTCTGATCATAAAAGGCGTCCCGCGTCTCATTATAGAAGATCAGTCGAACGGTTGACGTCTCTCCCTTGGTATCAATGGCGGCAAGCAAACCTCTGGTTGCACATTTGATGCCGGCGCCATCGAGCGGTTGATAGTTCTCAGCCTTCAGCGCTTCCTGCTTATCGGCGGGAATCTGCGCAAGCAATTCCTCCAATTTCGTGTTGTCCTTCTTTGCAATCACAAGGGCGACAACGGCGAAGATGCCGCAGACAACAAGCGCTACCACGATACAGATGATCGTGTCGGTTAAACTCATACCCCACATATGTTTCAAACCTCCTATTGTTATATAATATTTTCCCCACTCACCTACCATCTTAGCACGGAAAATATTTCGTTGCAAGCTTATTGAGAAAAAAGATTGTTTCAGAGAAAGGATTATGATAAAATATGATTATGTATCGGCTTCTTTGGGAAAGCCGCACGAATTGTAAAAAATGTATTGAGGAGGAAAGATCTTTGAGTAGGTTAACTTTGATCAAGGAGAATCAGTCCCAAGTGACCGTGGAATCTCTTTCCAAGGATCTCGAGCGCAGGATCGTGGCAAACCCTACGGGTGCCTGCCCCGTGGACATGACGTCATCTTTTATTAAGATGTGTCTGGCACAGTCCTGTGGTAAGTGTGTTCCCTGTCGTGTCGGATTGAATCAATTGGCGCGTCTTTTTGATGACGTGCTGAACAATAAGGCAGATGAAAAGACACTGACGCTAATTCAGTCTACCGCGGAGTCGATTTATCTCTCTGCTGACTGCGCCGTGGGGTATGGCGCAGCTGAAATCGCGTTAAAGTGCCTGGAGGGATGCCGCGACGACTTTTTGGTTCATATTCGTGAGGGGCACTGCTCCTGTAATTCTAACGAACCCGTGTCCTGCGTGAACATGTGTCCTGCACATGTTGACATTCCTGGCTATATTGCACTGGTGCATGAGGAGCGCTATGCAGATGCCATTCGCCTGATTCGGAAGGACAACCCCCTTCCGTCCGTTTGTGCCTATGTCTGCGAGCATCCCTGTGAGAATCATTGTAAGAGAAATCTGGTTGACGCGGCCATCAACATTCGCGGACTGAAGAAGATGGCGGTTGATCATGCCGGAGAGGTTCCCGTGCCGAAGTGTGCAGCTTCCACGGGAAAGAAGGTCGCAGTCATCGGCGGCGGCCCTGGCGGACTTTCCGCAGCCTATTTCCTGTCTCTGATGGGACATAAGGTGACGATTTACGAGCAGAGGAAAAAGCTGGGCGGCATGCTCCGTTATGGCATCCCTAACTACAGATTACCCAGAACCATGCTGGATGCTGAGATCAAGCAGATTCTTTCCACGGGCATTGAAGTGCGCACGGAGATCAGCATCGGACAGGATGTTTCCATGGACGAGATTGTAAAGCAGTACGACGCTTGCTTCGTTGCCATCGGCGCGCACATCGACAAGAAGCTTGGCATTGAGGGCGAGGATGCTAAGAGTGGCGTGATCTCCGCAGTATCCATGCTGCGTGGCATTGGCGATGACATATACCCTGACTTCAAGGGCAAGGAGATCGTTGTTGTCGGCGGCGGTAACGTTGCGATGGACGTGGCGAGATCCTCCATCCGACTTGGCGCCTCCAAGGTTTCCATCGTATACAGAAGGCGTAAGGCAGACATGACCGCGCTTCACGAGGAGATTGAGAGTGCAGAGGCTGAAGGCTGCGACATCCTTGAACTGATGGCTCCCGTAAAGGTGGAAGTGGATGCTGACGGCAATGCAGTTGGCCTTTGGGTGCAGCCTCAGATGATCAGTAATGTCGTGAACGGCCGACCTGCACCGAAGAAGGCAAACAAGGAGATGATTCTGCTTCACAGCGACGTCATCATCGTTGCCATTGGACAAGGCATTACGACGGAATATTTTGAGGAGACTGGCATTCCCGTAAAGCGTGGTACCTTTGCCGCACAGGATACCGGAAAGATTACGACCTCCGAAGGTATCTTTGCGGGCGGTGACTGCGTAACCGGGCCTGCGACCGTCATTCGTGCCATTGCGGCTGGTAAGGTTGCAGCGGCAAACATTGACGAATATCTTGGATTCCATCACGTGATCACCACGGATATCGACATTCCGCGTGCGACCCATGATGACAAGCTTCCCTGTGGACGTGCGGAGGTGCCCATGCGTGACGCCTTTGACCGCAAGGATGATTTTGATCCCGTTGAGAAGGGGTATTCCTGTGAAGAGGCCTGCCACGAGTCTGGAAGGTGTCTGAGATGTGATAACTTCGGCTTCGGATCATTTAGGGGAGGTAGACAGAGCAGATGGTAAATTTAACAATTGATAATAAACCCGTGACCGTAGAAGACGGCACTACAATACTCGAAGCCGCAAAGAAGGTAGGCATCAACATACCCACCCTCTGCTTCCTGAAGGAGATCAATGAGATCGGCGCTTGCCGTATCTGTGTTGTTGAGGTAGAAGGCGTGGAGAGATGCGTTACCGCCTGTAACACGGTGGTAACCGAGGGCATGGTTATCCATACCAACAGCGCGAAGGCGAGGATCACGAGAAAAACGAACGTAAAGCTGATCCTGTCACAGCATAAAACAAATTGTACGACCTGCGTAAGAAGCGGTAATTGTACGCTTCAGAAGGTCGCAAATGACTTAAATATCACGAAGCTTGGCTATGAAAACGTCATCGAAGAGAAAGCCTGGGACAGAAACAGCCCATTGATCCGCGACAGCTCGAAGTGCGTGAAGTGCATGCGCTGTGTTCAAACCTGCGACAAGGTACAGGGAATGCACGTGTGGGACGTAGTCAATACGGGCTCCTACACGACGGTTGGCGTTCGTGACAACAAGCAGTTCTGTGATGTAAATTGTACGATTTGCGGACAGTGTATCGTAAATTGTCCCGTAGGCGCCTTGAGAGAGCATGATGACGTGACGAAGGTGCTCCTAGCCGTTGAAAATCCTGATTTGATTACCGTAGTGCAGATCGCTCCTGCGGTTCGTGCCTCCTGGGGAGAGGACTTTGGCCTGACCAAGGCGTTCGCAACGGAAAAACGTATGGTGGGCGCCCTGAGAAATGCCGGCTTTGACTATATCTTTGACACAACGTTTTCGGCAGATCTTACCATTATGGAGGAGGGAAGCGAGCTGCTGTCGAGACTCCCTGAAATCAAGGAATCCGGCATGCCCATGTTTACCTCATGCTGTCCCGGATGGGTACACTTTATGAGAAGTGAGTATCCCGACATGCTGCCCCGCCTTTCTACCGCAAAGTCGCCGCAGGGAATGTTCGGTGCCGTCGCAAAGACCTATTTCGCGGAGAAGCTTGGCGTTGAGCCGGAGAAGATCTTCTGCGTGTCCATCATGCCCTGTACGGCAAAGAAGAAGGAGATTACCTGGAAGAACAGCGGAGATTACGTGGACGCGGTTCTGACGACGAGAGAAATGAATCGTCTGATTAAGACCTTCTTTGTAAATCCCGAGGAGATTCCTGAGGATGACTTCGATTCACCTTTGGGAACCGGTACCGGTGCGGGCGTGATCTTTGGCGCAACGGGCGGCGTTATGGAGGCAGCTCTTCGCAGCGCTTACTATCTTGTGACGAAGAAAAATCCGGAGCCCGATGCCTTTCAGGACGTTAGAGGTCTAAAGGGTTGGAAGGAAGCAAGCTTTGACATTGCAGGAACGCCCGTAAAGGTTGCCGTGGCAAGTGGTCTTGTCAACACGAGGAAGCTTGTGGAAGCGATTCGCAATAAGGAAGTGACCTATGATTTCGTTGAGATCATGGCTTGTCCTGGCGGATGTGTCAACGGCGGCGGTCAGCCTATCCATCATGACGGGCCTGACGTGGCAGAGCGTGCGGGCGTGCTGTATGGCTTGGATCAGAAGAATAACCTGCGTTACTCTCATGAGAATCCTGAGGTCATTAAACTCTATGAGGAATACTTTGGCGAGCCGTTATCTCATAAGTCTCATGAGCTGCTTCACATTGAGCATATCTTAGAGTAATAAAGCATCATAAAGCAACATAATACAACATAAAGCGAGCCAGCGGGGAGTTTCCGCTGGCTCTTTTCATATAAAATGATCATTTATGAAACATTTGTTTTTAAGATAATCGCTTATAAAGTAATTGCTTATGAAACAAGGCTTCGCATGCATGGAGATTTATAGCTTACAGAAGTCCCGACAGATAGCGCTCCGTCTCGAAAACGACGTCGGATACGCCTCCAAGGACGCCGTAAAAGTAAGGAACGACCATCTTGCTTCCATTCGACAGTTCATAGGTCAGGGTCTGTTCAGAAATTTGTAAGGTAGAGGAATGATATTTTTCCACGCCGCCAAGGCCGAATAAACAATATTTTTTCGCGTCATCGATGATGCGGTCAAAGGCAGACGAAGGAACCTGCGCCTCCTTTTTGTAGATGGTGCCGGAGGTGCTGTATTGATTCTCGGAGGAAAGCTTGGCGGTTTCCCCATTGCGGGAAAAGGTGAGAAGACTGTAATTGTCCTTTCCCTGTTCTCGATATTCCACCTTCTGAATGAGGGAGGGATCCGGCAGCTTGATCCTCGGGTACGAAGTGATGGCATCCAAAAAAGTCTTGCGAATGGCCTGATCTGCTTCCTGGCTGATGATGGGAGACTGATTGTCACTCTTGGAGATGAACTCGCCAGAGGCATAGCGTATGTCGATGGACCCGCCAAAATCCTCAGGCAGTCCTGCCGTATGCGAATGATGGCCATTGTCCCGAATCAGATGATATTCCCTTACAAGCGTATCCAGACGGGTGAGGAAGTCACAGTCTGGGCTAAGAAGCGCAAAGCGGGGCTCCTCCTCTGCAATGACAATATAGATTCCCTTTTCGGCCTTGGCAGCATATACCCTGGACTGCATTCCCCTGTGACCGAACTCCGCGCCGGCCTTAAAAAAGACAAGGTCGCGGGATAGGATTTCCATGGGCGCAGCAGCGTCCTGACTACGCGTTGTTCCTCCGCAGATCGGGATGGGAGGCTGATCGGGCGTGCCGATTTTTCCGGGAATGTCTAAGGAGGGCGAATTTGAATTCTCATGAAGCTTGTCTAAGATACGCATGGCAGATCTCCTTTCGGCAGAGACTTAGGGTTTCGTAAGCTTTTTATGTATGATTTATTATCTCACGTGGTGGAGCTTTCGTCAAATGACACGCTTGAAAAAGGGCGCAGTCTAGTGATATACTAAATATGATCTCGAAAAGGGAAAATAGCATGTGAAAACATACGGGGGTCATTATGGGAAAAATTGGAATAGCATCAGACAGCACTTGTGATTTGTCCAAGGAGTTGACCGATCGTTATGACATAAACATCCTTCCACTTCATGTCATTCTCGGTGAAAAGGAGTATAGGGACTGCGTAGACATTCAGCCCAAGGATATTTATGCATGGTCGGATCAAGTGAAGAAAACGCCCAAAACAGCGGCTTTTTCGCCTGCAGAGGCAGAGGATTTCTTAAAGCGGCAGATGGAGCAATATGATGAACTGATTTTCTTTGACATCTCTGACAGTATGTCATCGAGCAGAAGCGTGATGCAGGTCGCGGTGAAGACGCTGGAATTAGAGGATCGGGTCTTTGTGATAGATTCCATGAACCTGTCTACGGGCATCGGGCTTTTGGTGGTGCAGGCAGCCGTGCTTGCCAGGAAGGCAGAGCATGCGAAGGACGTGGTGGATGAAATACTAAAGCTTCGCCCGAGGGTACGCGCAAGCTTTGTGGTAGATACCCTGGTGTATCTTTACAGGGGTGGTCGTTGCAGCGGGACGGCAGCGCTGGTAGGCAGTGCGATTAAGCTGCATCCAAGCATCCACGTCATCGACGGCAGCATGCAGGTGGGTAAAAAGTATCGTGGAAACATGGACCGCGTCGTAAAGAGCTATGTCGAGGACCAGATGGAGCTGATGAAGGGTGCCGTGAAGGATCGCATCTTTATTACGCATTCCGGAAGTGATCCTTCCATCGTCGAAGCCGTAAAGGAGCAGCTGCGGGAGTTTGGATATTTTGAAGAAATCATTGAAACGCATGCAGGCGGCGTGATTTCCAGCCATTGCGGTCCCGGAACGCTGGGCGTACTGTTTATTGCCGGAGAATAAAGTCATTTTGATTTTGCGGATTTTTCTTGACATTCCTGAAATTTATGATATAGTTCTAAATGCGAATGAATTGCATTTGCATTTAGAACTATTTTTGTTGCGATGATTTAGGAAGGTAATTGGTGGAAACATGTTTGAATTGTTGTGGGATGCATTGTTGGATGCCCTGATCGATGGGGTGAAGCTGCTTCCCTTTTTATTCCTAACTTATTTTGCCATGGAATGGCTGGAGCATAAGGCAGGGAAGAAGGTCAATGCCTGGGTGAGCAAATCAGGAAAGTTTGGCCCGTTGATTGGCGGCGTTCTTGGCGTTGTGCCGCAATGTGGCTTTTCCGCGGCGGCGTCTAATTTTTATGCGGGCCGCGTGATCACTCTGGGCACCCTGCTGGCCATTTACTTGTCTACCTCAGATGAAATGCTGCCGATTTTAATTTCCCATCAGGCATCGCCCATGTTGATTCTAAAGATCTTACTAGCTAAGATGGCAGTTGGCGTGGCAGCAGGCTTGCTCGTGGATCTCTGTTATCGAAAGAAGCAGCCAGAGCATGACCATATTCATGAGCTGTGCGAGCATGAGCACTGTGCGTGTGAGAAGGGAATCCTAAAATCTGCACTGGTGCATACCGTTAAGATCGGACTTTTCATTCTTGTTATTGGATTTGGCTTGAATCTTTTGCTGGAATTTGGCGGGGAGGAGATGCTGGCATCCCTTTTGAAGGAGAGGACGATCCTGGGGCCCTTACTTTCTGGTTTGGTAGGTCTGATTCCGAACTGTGGCTCATCCGTTGTCATCACGGAGCTTTATCTGGAAGGTGCGCTTGGCGTTGGGGCCATGTTGGCCGGTCTTTTGGTAAATGCAGGTGTGGGACTTTTGGTGCTGTTTAAGGTAAATCACGACATGAAAGAGAACATGATGGTTTTAAGCCTGCTGTATCTGATCGGCGCAGCCGTAGGCATCGGTGCGAGTTTCATTAATTGAATGAGACAGGACGGTTTATGACGTATTAGGTCACGAGAGCGAGCGGTATCATAAAATGGAAACGAATGAGGAAGAAAATACAATGGGAGAGAAACAAAAGGTCGAGGAATACCCTGCCGGATTAAAGTGGACAAAACAGAGAAAACGCGTATATCAGATTTTGCAGGAGGCAACGGAGCCTTTGAGCGCTGCGCAGATTTATGCCAGAATGGAGCCTTGGGAGCAGGAAAAATATGCGATATCCACGGTGTATCGCATTCTAGCTGCCTTTGAGGAGAACCATTTGTTAGAAAAGACAACCTGGATGGGGGAGGGCACTATCGTTTATGAGCTTCGCCATCCAGGCCATGTCCATTATGCCGTTTGCCTCGACTGCCATCGCCGCATTCCTTTGGAACATTGTCCCCTGCACATGGCTGGAACCCACCTGCATGCTGCCGATGACCATTCCGATGCCGAAGTGGAGGACTTCACCGTGGTTTCCCACAAAATTGAGCTTTATGGATATTGCAAAGAATGCCAGAAAAACCATTAGTTTCCGCGATATTTGTGCTTCTTGCCAGAAAATTAAAAAAATTTAAAAAATTTCAAAAAAAAGCTTGCATTTTAAAAGCTCTTGCTATATAATCAATCTTGCGCTTGGGAAATATAAAAAACGCGCGATTAGCTCAGTTGGTAGAGCACCTGACTCTTAATCAGGGTGTCCAGGGTTCGAGCCCCTGATCGCGCACTAAAGTACTGTTTTGACGGCTTGATCCGTTGGGGCGGTGCTTTTTCTTTGCTTT
>JAEEGG010003316.1_pt1 | contig 40181 bp, 33 predicted proteins | sample 9134161 | NCBI WGS metagenome assembly JAEEGG01 (sample SAMN16246543, study PRJNA631951) | gut metagenome | biome: gut microbiome; feature: rumen; material: CR-attached | host: Bos | place: Iran: Karaj | collected 2018-10 | reverse complement strand
GTACATGTGGTAAAGGACAACATGTTCCCCATCCCGCCATTGTTCCGCACCATTCAGGAGCAGAGTGGTACTGACTGGAAAGAGATGTACAAGGTATTCAACTGCGGTCACCGCTTCGAGGTATATCTGCCCCAGGAGTATGCCCAGCAGGTAATTGACATCAGCCGTTCATTCGGCATCGATGCCCAGATCATCGGCCGCATAGAACCCTCTGACCACACCCACCTGACCATCCACAGCCAATACGGCACCTTCAAGTACTAAAATGATACAAAAGGGGTCAGACCCCTTTTGTACTATTTTGAGAGAAACCGGAAATTCGCCCAATTTCCTGCAGGTTGTAAGGAGTTTCCTGATAGACGTAGTAGTTGAGCCAGTTTGAGTAGAACAGGTTGGCGTGGGCACGCCAGCGGTCTACCGGTCCCTTGGCGGGATCATCGTCACGATAGTAGTGCTTGGGCTTTTCTATGGGCAATCCCTTTGCCAGATCACGTTTGTACTCATTGTCAAGAGTATTCGGTGAATACTCCATGTGGCCTGTAATGAATATCTCGCGTCCTTTGCGGGCCGATACCATGAATACTCCGGCCTCATCGGACTCAGACAGGAGTTTCAGTTCCTTATGAGCCAGAATATCATCTTTCCTGACTTCCGAGTGACGGCTGTGCGGAGCATAGAACTCATCGTCAAAACCACGGAATATAGGTAGCGGCTCGTCTATGGTCTTGTGCTTGAATATTCCGAACATCTTGGACGGCAGCGGATACTTGGGCACGCCGTAGAAATGATACATGGCGGCCTGAGCTGCCCAGCATATATATAATGTGGAGGTTACGTGAGTACGAGCCCAGTCAAATATCTCCTTAAGTTCATCCCAATATGAAACCTCTTCAAACTCCATCTGCTCCAAAGGCGCACCTGTCACTATGAATCCGTCAAACTTCTGGTCACGCATGCTGTCAAACGTCTCATAAAACACTCTCATATGCTCCACCGGAGTGTTTTTAGATGTGTGACTGCGCAATTTCATCAACTTGAGCTCAATCTGCAAAGGTGTGTTTGATATCAGCCTGATAAGATCCGTCTCGGTGGTAATCTTAATGGGCATCAGGTTGAGCACCACAATGCGCAGCGGACGTATGTCCTGGCTTGTGGCACGGCTGGTATCCATCACAAATATATTCTCACCTTTGAGAATCTCAATTGCAGGCAGTTTATCGGGCAGTTTAAGAGGCATCTTGTACTATGTTTTATAAAACCGCATATTCACCACCCCTTTTAGGAATGGTGAATACACAGCAAAATTAGCTAAAACTTAAAACAACTAGGTATAAATATCATATTTTGGCAAAAGCCTGGTCAAGGTCAGCGATGATATCATCAATATGTTCAACACCTATTGAAAGACGTACCGTAGTAGGAGTGATATGCTGCTCGGCAAGCTCCTTTGAGGTCATCTGAGAGTGTGTGGTGGTGTAAGGATGTATTACAAGGCTCTTTACATCGGCCACATTGGCAAGCAGTGAGAATATCTGCAGGTTGTCAATGAATTTCCATGTATCCTCCAGGGTACCGTTGACTTCGAATGTGAAGATTGAGCCGCCACCGTTAGGGAAATACTCCTGATAGAGCTTGTGGTCCGGGTGATCCGGCAGTGAAGGATGGTTAACCTTTGAAACCTTGGGATGCTTTGCCAGATACTGAACCACCTTGAGGGCATTCTCAACGTGACGCTCTATACGCAGAGGCAGAGATTCAACACCCTGAAGAAGTATCCATGCATTGAACGGGCTGATGGCTGCGCCGGTGTCACGCAGTATGACCGCACGGATACGGGTTACGAATGCGGCAGCACCGGCTACATCGGCAAATACTGCACCATGATATGAGGGATCGGGCTGTGCCAGGGTTGGATACTTGTCGGGATTGGCCTTCCAGTTGAATGAGCCGCCGTCAATGATCACGCCGCCTAATGATGAACCGTGACCGCCGATGAACTTGGTTGCGGAGTGAACCACGATGTCAGCACCGTGCTCCAGCGGACGGATAAGTATGGGAGCGAATGTGTTATCCACAATAAATACTATTCCGTGCTTGTGGGCTATGCGAGCCACCTCATCCAGATTGGTAACGTCACTGTTGGGGTTGCCGAATGTCTCGGCATAGATTGCCTTGGTGTTGGGGCGGATAGCGGCTTCAAGGGCTTTCAGGTCATTCACCTTTACTATGGTATTTGATATGCCCTGAGTTGAAAGTGTGTGGGTGATAAGGTTGAATGAACCGCCGTAAAGGTTGTCGGCAGCTACAATGTGGTCACCGGCCTGGGCAATGTTCTGCAGGGCGTATGTTACGGCTGCTGCGCCTGATGCCACTGCCAGAGCTGCCACACCACCCTCAAGGGCTGCGATACGCTTCTCAAGCACATCCTGTGTGGAGTTGGTCAGACGACCGTATATGTTACCGGCATCGCGCAGGCCGAAACGGTCAGCTGCGTGCTGTGAGTTACGGAACACGTATGACGTGGTCTGATAGATAGGTACTGCGCGTGCATCTGACGCGGGATCGGGCTGCTCCTGGCCTACATGAAGTGCCAAAGTCTCAAGATGTAATTTGTTGTTTGCCATATTCCTTATATTTTTAATTGTTTTCGTTCTTATTTCTGTCGCAAAGGTACTGCTGATAGAAAAATCCACCAAACATAATGTGTTATTAAGGAAAAACTAACTACCTTTGTGCAAAATCGCAGAAAAACAAAACGCAAAAACATACAATTATTATGGAAATGGAGAATAAATCAACTCTGATTGAGCCTAAAGCCGGCGAATTGGACGCCACGGACATCAAAATCCTGACTTGCCTGCAGGATAATTCACGCCTTACTACCAAGGAACTTGCCGCCAAGGTACACCTTTCAACCACCCCCGTATTCGAGCGTCAGAAACGTCTGGAGCGTGAGGGTTATATAAAGAAGTATATAGCGGTGCTTGACCCCGAAAAACTTAATCTGGGTTTTGTGGTGTTCTGCTGCGTCAAGCTCCGCATGATGACTCGCGAGACTGCACGGAGTTTTGAAGAGTCCGTACTCAGCATGGGCTCCGTGGCCGAATGCTACAACATATCGGGTGAGTTTGATTACCTTCTCAAGGTCTATTGCCCTGATATGCGTACATATAAGGAGTTCATTATGAATGTGCTGGGTACTACCGATACTGTCGGATCCATTCAGTCTATGTTTGTTATGAGTCCTATCAAGAAGACTTTCGGACTCTCTATCTGAATGTGATAGAAAAGATTTATTCCAACAATGATAAATCGGTTTTTTTACATAATTTTGCTAACAAAGTATTAATAAGGACTTATAAAAAAACCTATTATGAGATTCAATCATCACTTTCTTATTAAGAGCATAATTTTACTTTCATTCCTGAACTTTTCAAATATGCCGTTAATGGCAGCCAACCAATATTATTACTACAATGGTGAAGACATTGTAAATAATTGGAAATTTGAAAATAATGGCAAAAAAAACATTCAATGGGCTTATAAACCGGTAGGGTCTGATTGGCAAACTAGATTTAACAAATATGATGGTTCTGAGGTTTATCCCTATGCATATAATATATTCCGTGGCATGGAGAATAATTCCATTTGTTTTAGTTTGAGTTCACTTCAGGATTATGAAAACCTCAGTTCAATAGAAATAGGATTAATCGAACCATTTGATGAGATTGTAATTGACTCCATTCAATTTTCTTTTGGGGATTATAACGGGAATTTAATTTCAACCTATTCCCAAGTGTCTGATAGTATTGCTGATAACATATATTGTTTCCACTCATTATGCCAAAGCAGCGGTAATATAGAGATGAAATTTAATGTACATCGCACCAGTGATACAATTCTCCATGCTCCTTTTGCTGTTAAATATATCAAGATTACGACTTTTAATGAATTTGAATTTGATATGGCTGCAATCACAGCTACCATACATGATGCCATAACATTACCTAAACTATCAGAAACCGATGACAGCGTCTGTTATTCGAGCAGTAATCCTTTGGTCGCAACTGTTATGCAGGATGGCAGCATACTTCCTGTAAGCGAAGGAACTGCTACTATTAAGGCCATTAATGCAGTTACCGGTGAAGAAGCCAGCTATTATTTGACTCTTGTCAACCAATCATCGTCAGAAGGTTCAACGGATACAATTTTCGTTGAAACCCCGGGAACACTTAACATGTTAGTTGCAGATCTGGAATCAACAAACATTAAGAATCTTACAATTAAAGGCAATATCAATGCCAAAGATTTAAATACGATTAAATCTGGAGTAGGACGTTTCAAGGATTTGGAAAGCATAGATTTGTATGAAGCCAAGTTCATAGTTGGATCGGATTCTTATTCTACATTAACATTAAGTTCAGATATAGGAATGGGACATACCACATACAATTACTATATTTCTGATGACAACAGGATAGAAAAATCCTCTGAATTAACAGGATTGGGTGGCATCAATACAACAATAAATGTTTATAACAACCGATTAGACGCTCTATTTTATGGAACCCGGAATATTAAAAGGGTTGTACTTCCGCCAACAATTAAAGGCTTGGGAGACTATATGTTCAAAGGTTGTACAGAACTGATTTCTGTTCAGTTTCCTGATGATATCACATTTGTTGGGGATGAGGTGTTTTCCGGATGTGAGAAACTGACTTCCGTAAACATACCATCTACTGTAACAGAGATTGGTGTAGGCTTTTTCAGTGACTGCCAGTCATTGGTAAACGTAGGTGATTTGAGCCAACTTAAAAAGATTGGTGCCAAAGCATTCATGAATTGTTCAAATCTTGTTGGCGATGTTGTTGATATGACAATTGACTTATCAAGCCTTGATACAATTCCTGAATCGGCGTTTGCCGGATGTGCACATTTGGCAAACATACGTTTTTCTCCCATGCTGAAGTATATAGGTGATAATGCTTTTAATTTAAATGATAATCAAGATTATCTCAAATGCATTGATCTGCCTGACGGTTTGAAGTTTATTGGAAATGATGCCTTTTCCGGAAGAGAATCACTTGATAAAGTCAGAATCCCTGAATCGTTGGAACGTCTAAGTTATTATTCATTTTGGGGAACAAAGTTTCAAGAAAAAATACAACCTGACAATGATATTCTCTATATAGGCCTGATTGCCATCTGTGAAATGAAAGAAATGGGAGAGTTAGTTTTCCGTGAAGGAACTGTAGCTATAGCTGATTATTTCTGGCGAACCAATAATTATGAATCCATAACTTTGCCAACATCACTTAAGTATATCGGAAAGTACGCTTTTAGCGAATCCGGCATAACCGATCTTGTTTTACCTGAAGGACTTGAAGAGATTGGTGAACAAGCATTCCGGCAATGTGAGAATATGAAAACCTGTGCACTTCCATCAACTCTTAGAATAATAAAAGACCGTGCTTTTCAGGGGTGTAACAATCTTTCATCAATTACAATTCCTGAAAATGTGGAAATAATAGGTGCTTGGGCTTTTGAAGGTTGTCCTTCCATTGTACGAATAAGGTTTAACGCAATCAATGCATCCATTATCCAATATGGGAATATTATTACAGGAGGAGAATATTATTATCGTCCTTTTTACGGTTGTACAGGCGTTGATAAGGTTATTGTAGGCAGTAAAGTCAAGACCCTCCCGAATGGATTGTTCGATGGATGCTCTAATCTTGTAAAGGTTGAATTTGAAGAAAGGTTAGGAAATGACTCCTTGACAATTGGCAAAAGGGTTTTTTCTGATTGCTCCCTGTTAGTTGGTTGTTCATTGCCAATGGGTACGACACACATTGGAGAATATGCATTTTATAATTGCTCATCGTTACCTTATGACAATCTTTTGCCTGAAGGTTTGGAAATAATAGATGAATACGCTTTCATGAATTGCAAATCTTTTTCTACGGTATCTTTACCTGAAGGATTGATCACATTGGGAGATGGAGCATTCGATGGTTGTGACGGAATAACATATTTGGAACTGCCTGAAAGCCTTGTCTATTTGGGGGGTTCCATTTTAGGAAACAACTCAAAATTGGAAACTTTAAAAATCAATTCAACAGACCTGGATTGTAATTATCATCTGCTTAATTATGCTATATATTCAGAATTTGGCGCCATTCCCATAGAAGTCTATGGTTGTTTTGAAGGAATAAAGAGTCTTACAAAAGTTGAGATAGGTCCCAAGGTCAAGAATCTTAAGGGCAAAATGTTTTTCGGATGTGACAGTCTTGTGAACGTTGTTTTTGCCGATATTGACAAATTAGAATATATAGGAGGTGATACTTTTGGATACATTGATTCACCTATTCCGTGGATTAGGGACAATTTCAGCTCTACTGAACCCGTTTATATAGGTCGCATTCTTTGGAGATATTCAGACAAAGATAATAGTACAAAAACAAAAAATACAATTGCAGTTATTAAGGATGGCACTGTATGCTTGGGAGGAGGTTCATTATATTATTTCCTGGGTGATTCCATTATCCTTCCAAATTCGCTTAAACATATTGCAGAGTATGTTATGTCTGGAAATAATTCCTTGAACACCATAGTTATCCCGGAGGGAGTGGAAACAATTGGGCGTAATGCATTCTATAACTCTGATTTGGATGTTATATATCTGCCATCTACGTTGAAATACATCGGGACTAACGCATTTTACACCGAACCTAATAAACGTATAGTATTAACATGGTCATATACGTCAGATTTCCTTCATTTTGACTTATATTCGGCAGCTCTAGTTCCACCATACATTGATGAACCTGTAAGCAGCTGGGACGGTGTTGACGTTTCACATTGCAGAGTATTCGTCCCGGAAGAATCCATGTATGATTATGATGCATCAGGTGTATGGGGAGTGTTTAACATCTATCCATACCCCAATTACAGTAACATAGTTGAAGAAATTCCATTTGAATTACATAGTAATGATAATTTGTATGATTTGTATGGACGCAGTTTGGACCAGAATCCTTTAATTCATGGAATAAAGATACAACAAGGTAAGAAATATATCATCCGCTAACATAGGCTGAAATACTAATGAACTCTTATTAAACTTACGTGAATTCTAATTTAAAGTGCAACTTTTTCAAAGTCAAAGTTAAACATAGTTTTGCAATATTCCAACGGCGTCTTGTAACCTAATGATTTTCTTGGCCTGTTATTAAGTTTCCATTCAATCTCAGACAGCATTTCATCCGTTATATTGCTAAAGTCTGTACCCTTGGGTATGTACTGGCGCACCAGTCCGTTCAAATTCTCGTTGGCGCCCCGCTCCCAAGAGTGATACGGTCTCGCAAAGTAGAACTGTATGTCCAGTTCCCTTGATATTGTGGCCTGTGCCTGAAGCAGTACCATAATCGTATATCTCTGTTCCTTTGTCAAGTGCTTATATCCCATTTCGTGCAATCCTTTTCTAATTCATGACAATAAAGTTATCTATTATCTTATCGTCAACATTCCAATTGTTGCACTTTGAAATAGAATTCAGCTTATCATTAAAAAAATATAGTATAATTAGCAAGAACAGATTAACAAAAACTCCACTGTTTCGTCTTTATGGTGTATTTGGAAATTGGAACTAAAACATCATAGAAATGAAGACTCGATCTTACTTTGTTTATGCTTTGTGTGCTTTGTTGCAGTCTTGCAACATGGTTAATGCACAGGTTGTATGGCTTTCTACCAAGAATATGGACTTTACGGACTGTGACCGTGAGGAACGGCAGGTGAAACCGTTTGACGCTGTTTCAAACTCCTGCCCGTTTGATGTCTATTATGAGCAGTCCGATGAACAGTATGTTGTTGTTGAGGGCGATAAAGAGTACTTCGGGCGGCTTCATACTGATGTCAGGCGCGGAGTTCTGGAGATTACCATCGACCCTGCACGTTACCGCAACGTGCGTTTGAGAGTCAAGGTAGGATCTCCTGAAATCAACCAGATTTCCATGGCCGGAAGCGGCAGCATCCACTGCACATCCGATATTGTTGCAGACTCTGAGTTAAACGTGCGTTTGGCCGGAAGCGGTGACATAGTTGCACAAAAGATCAAGTGCACCACCCTGCAGAGTACCGTATCTGGATCGGGTGACCTTAAGATAGCCGATATTGATGCCGGTGATGCCAGCATCAGCATTGCAGGCAGCGGCGACTGGAGTGCGGCACGCATCAAGACAGGTAACCTTACACTGTCAATAGCCGGATCGGGCGATATTGAGATTGTCCATGCCGAGGTTGAGAATACCCTTACAGCAAACGTGGCGGGCAGCGGCGACATCGATGTCAACGGACGTGCCCGCAACGTTAACGCCAAGGTGGTGGGTTCAGGCGATATTTCCGGCAGACTCTCTTACGACAACATCAGCAAGAGCAGATCCGGCAGCGGAGATATTGACTGGTAAACAGCCTTTATCAGGGGATATTGCGCAGGATAGCCAGCAGATGCTCAAATACCATAGGCACTGTGGCCAGTTCCAGACGCTCTGACGGAGAGTGTACGCCACGCAGCGTAGGCCCTACCGATATCATGTCCAGGTCCGGGTATGAGGTAAGGAACAATCCGCACTCAAGACCGGCATGGATAGCCTTGACCTTGGGGTCACGACCGAACAGCTCCTTGTACGTGCGCACAGAGATATCCAGTAATTCAGACTTAGGATTAGGTGCCCAACCGGGATAGCCGTCATTACGCTCCACCTTGGCTCCGGCCAGACGGAAGCAGGCTGCAAGAGTCTCCTGAACGGCATATTTGGCAGATTCCACGCTGCTTCGCTGGCTGGCCAGCATGGTAACCTTACCATTCTCCGTGCGTATGCGCGCCAGATTTGAACTCGTCTCTACCAGTCCCGGTACATCCATGCTCATGGCATACACTCCATTGAACACGGCATATATGGAACGTATTATGTTACGTGCCACAGCAGGTTCAATGCATTCTGCCACAGCATCGGTACTCTCCATAAAGAACTTGGCCTCACGCTCAGTCACGTGATACTCATCCTGTATCTCCGATGCAAACACGTTGAAATCAACCCGTATCTTCTCTCGGTCAGCATAAGGAACGGCTATGACTGCCTGTGCATCACGCGGAATGGCATTGTGCAGGTTACCGCCGCTTATTGAGCAGAGCCTCAGGTCATACTTGTCAATGGCACCGTTAAGGAAACGTGCCAGAATCTTGTTGGCATTGGCATAACCTTTGTCTATATCATCGCCCGAATGCCCGCCGTGAAGTTTATCTACGCCCACGCGCAGGAAGAAATACCCATCGGGCACTGAAGCAGGCCTGTAATCGAACTCTACCGAAGTGTTTATGCCCCCTGCGCAGCCTATGAATATCTCACCTTCATCCTCCGAATCCAGGTTAACAAGCATCTTGCCGTTCATCATGCCGGGCTTGAGGTGAGTGGCGCCGGTCAGTCCGGTCTCCTCGGATACCGTAAACAGGCACTCCACCGGACCGTGCTCTATCTCCTTGCTGTCCAGCACAGCCAGAGCCATAGCTATGCCCATGCCGTCATCGGCTCCAAGAGTGGTGCCGCGGGCCTTGAGCCAGCCGTCCTCCACATATGTCTCAATGGGCTGGGTCATGAAATCATGGTCCAGGGTAGCGTCCTTCTCGCATACCATATCCTGATGAGCCTGCAGTATTACCGTCTGACGGCCCTCATAGCCCGGAGTTGCCGGCTTGCTTATGAGCACGTTGCCCACATCATCCTTGCAGGCAGCCAGTCCGCGGGCAGCGGCAAAACCCATCAGGTACTCTCCCATTTTCTCCTCACGACCCGACGGACGCGGTATCTTACATATCTCCAGGAATATGTCCATCACTCTCTTTGACCAGTCAATCTTTTCCATATCTCAAATATTAAATTCTAACAAAATATAATGAATTCTTAACAACTCCAAAAATACATTATTATTGGCATTTTATCAACTAAAATCAATATCTTCGCGCCGCGTATGTGGAAAACGTTTCTGACAGTTGTACTTTTACTTCTTGCTGCGGTTGCCCTGCTATCGGTAAGCATCCTGATCAAGAAGAACGGCCGGTTCCCCAACATACATGTAGGCAGGAATCCCGCCATGCGCAAGCGCGGCATAGGATGCGTAGAGTCACAGGACGCACAGGCACAGAAGAGCAATCCTCTGGCCGTAAATGAAAGGAGTTAATAATTAACAAGAACAATATGAAATTTCAATCCGTTTCTTCAGTTGTCATTTCGGCAATCGCCATTATGGGTTTCAGCCAGTGCAAACAGCAGCCTGCAGCAGTCAGTTATCCCGAGCAGCCTGCCACAATTGCCGTATCAGGAATCAAGATTGCCTTTGTAAACGTTGATTCCCTGCTGGCCAACTACGCACTCTATCAGGATCTTGCCGAGGAGATTACCCGTAAGGAGGAAAACTATCGTCTCCTTTTATCCGAAGAGGGCAAGAAACTTCAGAAAGAGATAGATGACTTCCAGAAAAAGCTGGAGAACGGTGTCTATTCATCCAGAGAACGTGCCGAGTCTGAGCAGAACCGTCTGGCCAAGAAGCAGCAGGCACTTCAGGAAAAGACTGTAAAATACAGCCAGGAACTGGATAATGAAAGTGCAGCCAACTCACAGAAGATCAGTGAGACAATTGATACTTTCATAAAGGAATATAACAAGACTCACGGCTATGACCTTATTATAAGCAAAGGAAGCCTGCTGTTTGCACAGGAGACAATGAACATAACGGCAGATATTCTTAAAGGTCTCAATGCCGAATACATTTCACCGGAAAAATAAAGCTGTTTAAGGACATATATCAAGGGAGGGTTAAGAATCTTAGCCTTCCCTTTTGTTTTTGTCTATTTTTTCATCATCTTTGCCCTAACAGAAAAATCTCAACAAGTAATGAAAAAGACCATTCTTTTAGCCGCAGCAATTATTGCCTGCATCCCATTGACAGTAAACGCACAGTTCATGTTTGGCGGCGGTGGCAACCGTGCCGCACAGGACAGTCTGCGCAAGATTGCAGCTGCCGATTACGCCGACATGCTAAGCAAGCTCAATATCCAGCCGCCCCGTGAGGGACGTCAGCCCAACAGCCAGGACGAGAGCAAGCACCCCAACTATGACGAGCTTATAGCTAACCCCTACCCCTTCTACCCCGATCCGCTCATTACAGAGAGCGGCAAGAAGGTCAAGAACGCCAAGATGTGGAATAAGGTTCGCCGTCCTGAGATTGTAAGGCTCTTTGAGGACAATGTCTATGGACGCATTCCTGACAACGTACCGGGCGTGAAATGGGAAGTTACCAATGAGGAGAAGAAAGACTTTGCCGGAACACCGGTAGTGGTCCGTTATTTAAAAGGTGTGGTAGATAACTCCAGCTATCCCGCCATCACGGTAGAGATACAGGCCAATGTGGTATATCCCGAAGGAAAGCAGAACATGCCCGTAATCATAGAGTTCGGATTCGGTGCCGGTGACCCCACCCGTGTCCGTGCAGGCTCCACATCATGGCAGCAGATGGTCATAGAGCGCGGTTGGGCAGCAGCCACCATCAACCCCTCATCAATCCAGGCCGATGCAGGTTCAGGTCTTACTAACGGCATCATAGGTCTGTGCAACAAGGGAGAGTTCCGCCAGCCTACAGACTGGGGCTCACTCCGCGCATGGGGCTGGGGCGTATCCCGCCTGCTTGACTACTTTGAGACCGACAAGACATTCGATGCCACCAAGTGTGCCATAGAGGGCGTGTCCCGCTACGGCAAGGCTTCGCTCGTGGCAATGGCATTCGAGGAGCGCATAGCAGCCGGATTCATAGCCTCATCGGGCAAGGCCGGTGCTGCAGGCTGGCGTCGTGACTGCGGCGAGAGCATAGGCAATATAGTGTCAAACGAGGAGTACCACTGGGTATGCGGTAACCTTATAAAATACGGTGCCGACCCGCTTACCGAGAATGACCTGCCCGTTGACCAGCATGAGCTGATAGCCCTGTGTGCCCCGCGTGCCTGCTTCATCTCCACAGGAAGCTGGAGCGGCGACAAGTGGCAGGATGTGGTTGGATCATTCATATCGGCCTCCAAGGCATCACCTGTATATGAGCTGTTCGGTTACAAAGGCGTTGGAACAGACCTGTTCCCGGGCATGGACAACGGCCTTATGGACGGCCGACTGACCTACCGCCAGCATCACGGCGGGCACGAGGCCGGGCCAAACTGGCCATTCTTCCTGGACTTCTTTGAACGCGAAGTCGTTAAAAAATAAGTTAAAAAGAAACGTGGATTTAACAATCCGCGTTTTTTTGCGTCTTTAAGATAGAGAACCACTTAAAGACTACAGCTATGAAAAAGAATTTGATGATGATTGGCATAGCAGTTGCAGCGCTTCTGCTGGCTACAGAGAATGTTCAGGCACAGTCCAGGGAAACAAGAGGAACACGCACAGAGCGCAGGAATGAACGTATCATCCGTCAGGAAGACCCACGTCGCTCTGAAAGAGGCAGGGTAATCATACAGGGGCCGGCGCGTCGCGTCAAAGTGGTTGACCATGAAGTTATCCGCGCATTTGACCGCGAATCATTTGACTCCAACCGTCTCAAGATGGCCGATATGGTGTTCAGCACCGGCGGTTTCATGACTGCAGCACAGATAAGGGACGTATCGGCAATGTTCGATTTTGACAGCAACCGCATCAAGTTCCTTAAGAAAGCATGGCTCAACTGCGTGGACCGTTACAACTTCTACCGTGTACTTGAAACGCTTGAGTTCAGCTCCAGCCGTGACAAGATAATAAAGTACATAATGGATACTCCCATAGATGATCCGCGTGACCTGGAGCCTATCCACAAGGTAAACAATGCCGAAATGAACGCCATTATAAAGATGCTCAAGAAAGAGGACTTTGATTCCACCCGCGAGAAACTGGCAAAGATGATTGTAAGCGGAAGCATGCTCACATCACGTCAGATTGCCGATATGGCCAGGACATTTGACTTTGACAGCAACCGCTATGAATTCCTGCTCTACGCATATCGCAGCAGCGTTGACCCGCAGAACTACGTGATTGCAGCCAATACACTTGAGTTCAGCACCAACCGCAACGACCTTATGCGCAAAATCACACGCAGACCGTAATCCATACTAATTGGGAATTATAAAAAGCGCTTGAAAATATCTCAAGCGCTTTTTTATGTCGTGAGAATTAACGCAAGTGATTGTCAATTCTCAATTCAGAATCCTCAATTCTTACTGAAATAGTCCTCCAGAGCATTCTCCAGCTCCTTGTCACGGAGGTTACGCCCTATTATGGTACCCTCGGAGTCAATCAGGAAAGTGGCGGGAATGGCCGATATGGAGTATTTCATGGCAGCCGAATTCTCAATGTCATCCTCACCGTTCCACAGCTGAACCCAATCCATACCATTGTCCTTAACAGCCTTAATCCACTCATCACTCTCTTCATCCACCGATACGCTCACAATCTCAAATCCCTTTGATTTGAATCTCTTGTAAGCAGCCTTAAGGTTAGGCACCTCATTCATGCAGGGAGTGCACCAGCTGGCCCAGAAATCCAGAAACACCAGCTTGTTACTCTTAATATACTGTGACAGCTTTGCCTTGTTGGTAAAACCGTATTTCTTATCCAGAACAGGTGCTTCAAAGTCAATATAGGGATGTCCCAGACTGGTGCTCAACTGTGCATCTATCATAGCCTTAAGCTGAACAAACACCACATCATCGCCAAACGCAGGCTCCATTTTCTCTATCATGGCCTGGGTCTCATCAGGTTCAAACAGGCTGTAATTGTCAATCAGCTGCCTGTAGGCATAGAGCTTGTCGGCATTGTCAGTGATGCTTTTGGCAAGCAGAGCCTTGAAACGGTCCTGCAAATCACCCATCTGACGGTAAAGGTCTGTGCAGTCACCCTGTGTAGCCATTGTGGCCCTTATCTTATCCTCCAGTTCATCGGCCTCATCGTTAAGTACCTGTGTATCATCGTAGAATCTCTGGAAAGCGTCATTGTTAGGCGTGCCGGACACATGCTGCTCGCCCGATATGGCACTCACGCTCACTTCAATGTTGCCGCTCTCCACAAAAAGTTCGCAGCCGCTTATGTTATCTTCAACCTCAAAGGTAATGACAGCAATGCTGGGAGACTCTATCTCACCCTTAAATGTAAACTTGCCGTTCTTGAGCACAACGGAATCCAACGTATTCAGCCCTTCAAGGTCCAAAGTGCTGAGAGTCATCATAGTTCCGTCTTCAAGACCCTCGGCGGTACCCTTTATCCTGAATGAGTCCTTACTGCCGCAAGATAAAAGCAATAATGATGCAATAAAGGCAATTAAAAGTTTCTTCATAAATTATTTGATTAGATATTGTGAGCTGATAGATTCGTTAGAAATCACCCTGCGGATAGTCTCAGCAAACATCTGTGCAATAGAAATCTGCTTGAGTTTCTTGCATGGAACGGGATTGCGGTAAGGTATGCTGTTGGTGAATACAATCTCCTCCAGTTGTGAGTTATCCACGCGCACGGGAGCGTCACCAGACATCACGCAATGCGATGCAAGCGCACGCACAGACTTGGCACCGGCCTCCATCATCACGTCACCGGCCTTGCAGATGGTACCGGCAGTATCAACAATGTCATCCACTATCACCACATTCTTGTCCTGCACGTCACCGATTATACGGATGTCATCCACTACATTGGCACGGGTACGGGTCTTCTGGCAGAGAACCAGAGGCACATCCAGAAACTTGGCATACGCGCTGGCACGCTTACTGCCGCCTACATCGGGAGCGGCCATTACCAGTTCATCCAACTTAAGGCTCTGGATATAAGGCAGAAACACCATCGATGCATACAGATGGTCCACCGGCACGTCAAAGAATCCCTGAATCTGGTCGGCATGAAGGTCCATGGTGATGAGGCGGTCAATACCGGCGGTACTCAGCATATCGGCCACAAGCTTAGCGCCAATGGATACACGCGGCTTGTCCTTACGGTCCTGACGGGCCCATCCGAAATAAGGAACCACGGCGTTCACGGACTTGGCCGATGCACGCTTGGCTGCATCAATCATAAGCAGAAGCTCCATCAGATTGTCCGATGACGGGAATGTGGACTGCACCAGAAACACATCGGCTCCACGCACGGATTCCTCGTAAGAAACCGCAAACTCGCCGTCAGCAAAGTGAGACACATTCATGTTGCCCAGGGGGCAGTTAAGGTAATCGCATATCTCTTTGGCCAGGTACATGGTGTTGGTACCGCAAAAGACCAGGAAAGGATTGCTAGGGTCCATTAGGATGACTGTTGTTTAGTTTGGTTTTACGGTGCAAAGTTACAAATAATCAGCATGCACGCTCCACCCGTTTTGTCCTATTTTAAGAAACTTTTCAACAGATTCTATTCCTGGTCAGAAGCTGTTTTGCGCTTGGATACCTTTGATGGGTTGCTGTTTATAAACTCCTTCCAGCTCTTGGGGCCTTTCTTGCCGGTGTCGGGAAGTCCCATCTGCAGGTAATGGCAGTAGGCGGCGGCCAGCGCATCGGTGGCATCCAGGAACTTAGGCATATCGGCAGGGTCCAAATGAAGCATACGCTGCAGCATTCCGGCCACCTGCTCCTTACTGGCGTTACCATTGCCTGTTATGGCCATCTTTATCTTCATGGGCGCGTACTCAGTGATTGGCACGCTGTGGTTTATGGCTGCGGCAATAGCCACACCCTGCGCCCTCCCCAGCTTGAGCATGGACTGAACGTTCTTACCGAAGAACGGAGCCTCGATGGCCATCTCATCGGGTAGGTATGAGTCTATAATACCGTTCACGCGCTGGAAAATGTGGCCCAGTTTAAGGTACATGTCACCCTCCTTGCGCATGTCTATCACGCCCATGGTCACTATCTGCGCCTTGGTACCCTCTACCTTGATTACGCCGTAACCCATAACGTTCGTGCCGGGGTCTATACCCAGTATTATTTTCTCTACAACAGGCTTAATCATTCGTGTCTGTAAGCAAATGGTCCCGATGAAAATTTTCTTTCGCGAAGATAGCAATTATTCAATCCTATTAGTTACCTTTGCACCCGAAATCATCAACAGCGGGGCATTAGCTCATCTGGCTAGAGCGTTTGACTGGCAGTCAAGAGGTGACGAGTTCGAGTCTCGTATGCTCCACTGAAAACCGCTTCACAGGCTTTGTGAAGCGGTTTCGTTTTAAAAACCTTGTTAAAACCTTGTTACATTTGAAAAAAATTTGGCCGGAAACTGTCGCAGCTTCCGGCCAAGTAGATAATTAAAACACAGTCTTTATGTCAACACTGTGTAAGTACAAAGATACTCAATATTTTAATCCCTAAGGGCAATATCACCTATTATAATATCACTTAATAAACAAACACCCCCTCCAGCAATCCTTCCAACTAAGCCCATCAAAAGCATAGTCATCCAGCCGGCTGTCCAGATACTTGAAGTACTGCCTCCAGCCATCCTCAAACAGCCACTCAAAGTCAGCCTCAGCAAAATGCGGATTGTAAGCACAAACAAATGATGTATAGTCAGCCAGGGCATCAGCCACTGCCGCTTCATCATTCACCAACTTGATCACCCCCTCATCCTCGGGGACAACCTCCTCCCTATCTTTAAGCAAGAAAGCCAGAGTAATATTCGCCAGAATCTCAATGACTCCATCCTGGTCATCATCAGCAATCAGTGTCTTCATAGCAGCCGGAATCTCCTGATTGACTTTCGCAACATACCTCTCCATCTCCGGAGTCAAAAAAAAGGACCTCTTCAATATCATAGAATTAAAAAAAATAATGTGGGCGCACCCTGCGTGAGTTTCCAGTATCGGCAAACACTGTCTTGAACACTGCAGAAAAGCACGCCCACATTACACGGGCGTTCTTTCCCTAATCGCGTAGTGTTCAAGTTCTTCAATTTGCCGATTTCGAAACCCACATGCGAATAGTGAAATTCACTATACTTCCAATATGTCTCAACCACCAGCCAAGGCCGATGATTACGGAGCAAATATATACATTTCCTCAAATATCCAACAATACTCAGCAAAATCTATTTTTCAACCGAAAAGTATCTATTGCACACTTTTTCCGAATTTGTTACCTTTGCAATAAATGATAAGCACCATGAAGAACACAAATCTCCCGATTCACGGAATCGTGGCCATCCTACTTCTGATGACCATCAGCTGCCGCAGCGCAAAGCAGATGAGCAGCACCCAGTCCACCATCTCCAGCAGCTTAACCCTGTCGATGGACAGCACCGCCCAATCCATCCTGAACACCCGGAAGACCACAACCACCATAACCTTTCTTCCGATGCAAACACCTGCGTTCCCCAGACCCGCCGCACCCGATATCGCCCCGGGGCCGATGCCCTCACGCCAAGAAGTCCCCGCACCAATCCAGGATCTCGCCGCCGCCCTCATCGAGCAGGGAGGAGGCACCATCATCATCACCCAGGAAGAGCAGCTGCAGAAGGATACTACCACAGTAACCCATACTACAACCGATGAACAGACTCAAGATGAATCAGAGAACCATGAAACACAGTCGCAATCCAACCCGCCCAGAGCCTCACCTTGGATAGACCGCATCTTCTACACCTTCCTCCTTCTGGCCTTCATCATACTGTTACTCCAGGGGCGGAACCGACAATGACACACCGTTCAAACAACCATATAAACACTACACAACCATGAAATCAACAAACTATGCAATACTATTAATCAAGAGTTTTGAGCAGCTACGCCTCAACTCGTACCTATGCCCAGCAGGCAAGTGGACAATCGGCTATGGCCACACCGATGGCGTAAACCGCGGTATGCTCATAACAGAAAAGACAGCTGATGCCTTCCTCAAGCAAGACATCAAGCATGCTGAAGATGAAGTGAACAAAGTGGATGCAGACCTCACACAGGAACAGTTCGATGCTCTGGTCAGCTTCGTCTTCAACATAGGCGTTCAGGCCTTCCGAGTAAGCACTCTGCGCAAGCTCGTAGAGCGTAATCCCAACGACCCAAAGATAGCCGATGAGTTCAGAAGATGGGTCTATGCCGGAGATAAGAAACTACCCGGACTCATCAAGCGCCGGGAGCAGGAAATCAAACTCTATTACTCATAAACAATGAACAACCATGGAAACACCAATCCTGAATTTGATAACCGACTGCCTGGTACCATTGGTAACGGCAGCAGCAGGTTGGCTTGCCGGCAGCAGAAAGCGCCGCAATGATGCCCTCAAAAGCATGCAAGACTCCATCGATATTCTCAGTCTGGAGAATAAACGCCTCATAGAAGACCTGACCACAGTGAATCGTGAGGTCGTAGCTCTAAGGAAAGAGAATGGCGAGCTTAAGACAGCGGTAGATAAACTCTGCCAAGAAAACTCCCAACTCAAGACCGAAGTCCAGGATCTGCGCAAGCAGATGACCCAAGCACCTGCGTAACCTCAGCCGCTTCGCGTCTGTTCCGTCCCGTAACTATCGCCTTTCACGAAAGCCGATAATTACGGGGCGGCCAAAAAGAAGGTGCATCTGGCCGTCCGATGATAGCCGATGCACCTTTTCTATACACCCTAAACAGAATCTATTTATCAATCTTTCTGATAAGCGAGAGGTCGCCGCTTGACAGGGCCTCAAAGTTGGCCTCAATCTTCTCAATCTCCCAATCCCACCATTTCAGGTCCAGCAGATAAGCAATGAACTCATCATCAAAACGCTTCCTTACAACACGGCAAGGATTGCCTACGGCAACTGAATAAGGAGGAATATCCTTCGCCACAACAGAGTTGGTACCTATAATGGCACCGTCGCCAATATGAACACCAGGCATGACAGTTACATTCTGGCCAATCCAGACATCATTACCCACAACAGTATCACCCTTCAGGGGAAGCTCATTCTTCACCGGTGCAATAGCAGAACCCCAATCACCGCCTATCACATAGAATGGGTAAGTGGTCACGCCGTCCATCCGATGGTTGGCACCATTCATCACAAACTCTACACCTTTGGCAATGGCACAGAACTTACCGATGATCAGCCGGTCGCCGATGAAATCGTAGAAGTGCGTAACGTGCTTCTCGAATTGGTCCGCACCATCCACATCGTCGTAGTAAGTGTAATCTCCGATGATGATACGAGGATTCTTGACTACATTCTTGATGAAGCAGAGGCTTGGTATCTTAGGATTCGGAAAAGCTGCATTCGGGTCGGGCCTGTTTGTTATCTTCTTCATGATGATATTTCGCTTGTTGCAGGAACAAATATACTGAAAAACTCAGACCACTACCCATACAATAGAAAAAGCTGACATCTCTGCCAGCCTTTCCAGTCCTTTTCCAATAATTGAAATTTAGATGAACCGGTTTCACAACCAATCTTCTCTCTCCTTGTTTGCGATGTCAAAGATACATCATTATCACCTAAACACCAATAACATAATCCATAAAAAACAGAATGAGCAGGCTATCCATCCTGCTCATCCCCACCATAAAGGTGTCGATTTATAAACGATTCCGGAACCGATGTTCTTAAGCTTATTTTTCCTTCACATACTTCCCTGTAATATGGTCGATGCAAAGCTCCAGTACCAGAGCCCGTGGCCCGTTCTTCTGCATGTCATGCTCAATGTCATACCCTTCAGGGAAATACTTCTCACCAAGGGCCCGCAGGATAACGTCAATCTCAGCCTGGTCCGTCACCTCCCTGATACGCCCGAACACCACAACGCTCATCACATTGTACCACCATTCGCCTTCATTCTTCACAGGCTCAGAGAGTAGGGTAAAGCAAACCTTTTCATTCCTGCGTATAGCATCCAGTTTATGACCCTCCTTAGCGCAATGGAACCAGATGCGCCCGCCCCGGAATACAAAGTTCAAAGGGATGGCATACGGATATCCGTTATCCCCATGCACAGCAAGGATGCCCCTTGCTGCCGATTCCAACAATCTCAGACAGGCCTCATCTGATGCCTGCTGCTTGAATCTCCTCATCGCTCTGAACTCTTCCATACGATAGTGTGATAATGTCGATGAATTTGCCCGGCAAAGATAGCAAAAGAAATCGTCCGATGCTTTCTTCCGATGCTTTCGCATCCGATGATCATGTCCCGCGGGCTGTTCACTGCGTACCATCAACCTTATCTGCAAGTAGCAGCAGAGATTTACTTACGGCCCCGCCCTATAGAGGTAGCAGCCAGTGGCCCTGCACCATCGGCCTCCGCATCCCGCTCCAGCCGATGCAACCGTATATAGAGAAATCCTCCCGCCCATAGGCCACTGTCTGGATTGTTTAACCCAGAACAGCCAGTGCCTGGAAATAGAGTAGGGTACGCTTCCCGAACCTTATCAGTTCCAGCCCCTGTCTGTTCTTCCCGGTGCAACAGTCTGCAGATAGCCGGCAGCATCAAACCCTCAGGCCTACCAATAACAAGGTGTTCCGCACCATTGCTATATCTACACCCTCCATGGTGCAAGCACTATTCCAGGCATAGATATAGCAATCGTGCTCCACACTTCTTTTAATTGCGGCTTCAGGCCGCAATGGGGTACGCATCGCTTAGAATTAGCTTCATAGCCGGCAGATTGAGCAATAGAAAGCGCGGTGGTAATCAGGCAGAATAGCCCTAGGGGTAACTCTGCAAACTGCAGCATCCCACAATCACCATCGCGGGCGCATCATCAGGACAGAGACATTCTGCAGACCAGCATCAGCATCAGGCGGTCCGGCCGCCTTCGCGGAATCGCTGGGCTCCGGACGCTTTAATACCAGGCACCGGGCCACGGCACATGAACGGTCCGCACTTTCAGAACCAGCGCATACCTGGTACAAACGTAAGGCGGACGCTTTCGCGCCCGCCACAAATGAACTTCAGACCTAAAACGTTCGGATTAAAACCAGCCACAAACCTGCATCGGATCCCTGTGCCAAATGTCAAAGAGACCTAACCTCCCACCATCCATCACGCTTACCATTTTTCCTGACAAGGAATCCTTTCTCTGTGAGCCGCACAGTCATAGTTTTAACTGTTCGCGTAGAACGGTTGATATTTTTGGCTATCATTTCTTGAGTAGCCTTGGGATTCTCTTTTAAGAATTGAAGCAGGGCCGATTCCTCCAAAGTGCAATTCAAAGTGCAATTTTTGCACTTTGAATCATTCTCCATTTCACTTTGAGCGCTTATATGAAGATTACGGTTCCTAAGTTCATTCTGCTCACCCAGAATAAGGTTTCTCAAGAATTGTACAAGGTATGTATGATCCGGAGAAACACCTTTCTCCCTGTTTGTATAGTTCGCTCTAACCAAAGCATTGCGGAAATACCATGAGTGGGCAGCAAACATGTCATTTGAGACAGAGAAACCAAAAGAACGCAAATACTTAATAAGGAAAACTGCCGTAGTACGGGTGTTTCCCTCGCCAAAAGGATGTATCTGCCACAGACCTGCCGTAAATGCTGCGATATGAGCTATAGACTCATCAATTGATACAGCACTGTAATTGAACTTATGCTCCTGCGCAAAATCATATTCAAGTGTTTCAGACAGATTCTCAAAAGGATTGTATAAGACCGATGCGCCATCAAGCACCCATTCCTGCTTGGAAATGTTATAAGTCCTGTACTTACCGGCAAACTTGAAAATCCCTTCAAACAGACGGCGATGAATTCGCTGAAACTCCAAAGGACTGCAGGCAAAAGTATCTTCTTCAAGCAGTTCTGTTATCCTGGCCGATACTTTATCGGCCTCTTCTGTGCGTTCCTTTTCAGATAACAACCGGCCTTCTTTAGACTTGTAATAGGTGTCAATAAGTCCCTTGACCTGCTCAATTGTTATATCACCTTCGATATGACGCTTTGCGGTATCAAGCAGATAAGCCGATGGCTTGAGGCCATCCACATCCTGTAATCCGATGGCTGTTTGCCAGGCTTGAGCCTTCACTTTAGCCCCAGGCTCCCCCTGTCTGATATACTCGTCAAATTCGCTCATACTTTCACAAAAATAACAAAAATAAGGCAGACTGCAAAAACTAAAATGTCACAATAGTATTGCTTTCCTGCGTCGTCCGGCTCGATAATAAACAAATCATCATTGATGTGGCGTACCAAAGAACCCCATCTCCCTTGCCTTGGTGAGCATTTCGGCTGTGTTTCTTGCGTCAAACTTGGCCATCAGCCTCTGTCTGCGCCACTTGATGGTCTGCTCTGTCAGGCATATTTGTTGTGCAATCTCCTTGCTGGTCATTCCTGCAGCAATAAGCGGCAGTACCTCGGCCTCACGCTCGGTCAATTCAATCTTCTCCTCATATCTGCTCTTGGGAGTATACGTGCGCTGTTCAATCTCATTCAGAGCCTCACCAATTGCTTCATCGGCACCGGTATTCTCCTTGTTCAGCCGGTTTATCCTGCGGCTCATAAACAGCAGAACCAGCAGCACTATAACCAGTATTCCCATACTGGCGGCCAGCAGCGTAGTTTGTCTCTTCTGTACCCGCAGCGCCTGTCCCATTACATCAAGAGTGGCTATGCGGTCGTTATACTCTTGGTCCTGGTGTTCGGAATAGTATTCATCGGCCTCTTTCAGGTAACGCATAGCTTTGGTGGTGTGGCCTTGTTTCATGTAGAGTGCACCCATACTCAGTTTTGGTGCTGCTATCCAGAGTGAATCGCCGGCTGCCATGCCGTAACCTAGAGCCTTGTCGTAGCATTCAACAGCCTTATCAAATACATCCTGCTCTGCCCAGATGTCACCCATGTTATGCCAGAGGATTGCATTGCTCACTTTCCAGTCATACTTGTCAAATATCTGTCCGGCTTTGGCGTAATAGTCCATAGCCCGGTCAATTGAGTCAATCTCGTAATACAAGTTACCTATGTTGCCATACAGGCTTGATGCCGCATCATCAATCTTCTCCTGCGGATAGCCATCCGGATTGTCCGGTCCGGCTTCACCTGCAGCCATACGCTCCAGGTAACCTAATGACACATTGTAGTAGTATATAGTGCTGTCATATCTCTCCTTATTGTAATAAAGCTGACCTATAAACTTTGATGCCAGATAAGGCTGGTACAGTGAACCCAATTCGTTTCCAATCGTATATGCTCTGCGTGCCGCATACATGGAACGGTCCGGATTGATACGCTCATATCCGTACATTAGTTCAGAGTAGGCCTTGCATACGGCAGCCTTTGTCTCAAACGGCTGTCCCTCCAGTTGCTCAGGCGTCCATCCTGCCACCACATTCTCCAGTGAATCCAGTTTCCGGTCACGGTGGTCGTTGTATTGTGCATGTGCCATAGTCACGCAAAACAGCAGCAAGGTTGAAATGATATATTCTTTTCTCATAACATCACAAAAGTAGCAAAAACACCATTTTTAGGGGTTTTCAGGGGTGAATTTCCACTCTCTGGAGGTCATTTTTATACTTTAGTATAATTCTTAAATCGTCTGGAATTCAGAGTTTTGCATCGTAAACAACAACCAAGCGGTATGGAACAGACAGCCAATAACCAGATAACTCTGTCCGCAAAAGAAGAGCAGATTCTACGTCTTATGGCGGCTGGTAAAAAGAGTACTGAGATAGCCGATACAATGCATCTCAGTCTGCCCGCCATAAAGTGGTACCGCCAGCGCCTCAAGATCAAGTTTGATGCCGCCACTACCGGCGAACTCTTGGTTAAGGCAATGGCCAGTAACATGATATAATTTGTCTAACTTAAAACAATAATGGAAATGAGAAAGAATGTATTCGCAATGATGATGGTCGCTCTGTTTGCGACAGCATTTGTATCCTGCAGCGAGGATAGTGATGATGAGATTAACAATGAAGAACCCCAAAAGGTCGAGTCGTTGGTAAGTACACAGTGGAGATATCGTGTCGGCACCATCGGCCAGAACGGTTTCATTCAGGTGTTTGTGAGTTTTATAAATGACGTGTCAGCAGCAGTAAGCATCAACAAGCAGGAGGGCGGAACACCCACTGCAAAGGCTATGGGAGGATCTTATACCTATTCCGATGGCCAGGGCTCCATCGAGTGTAAGGACCTGACTAACGGCACAGCAATGGGTACAGCCACATTCACAATTAAGGATAATACAATGGCATTTACCTACGATAATGAAACCTACACTCTCACCAAGGTCGGTAGTGACAATGGCGATGATAACGGAGGCAACAACAATACCACGCAGTCTTACGAGCCCATAAATACCAAGGTGCTGGCCGCCACATTCCCCCAAAACGTAAGGATAGAGATGACTCATCAGCCATCATATAACAATCAAGAGGAAACCACAACCCTTATCAAACTGGGCAACGAATGGTTCTACAAGAATGTCTCACCCAGATATATCATATACTTGTACTGTGAGTTTGACAAGAACGGAAATACACTCAAGGCATACGGAAAGACAACAGACCACAGTGAATCTTATGATGAAGCCCATTGGGTCAACCTGCTTGAAAGCGGTGATGACAGCTACCTGCACTTTGCCGGTTATGCCAAGAACTCCGAGATCAATGTCCTGTTTGATGCCGGTGTACCTGCAGGCAACTGCAAGAAGTACGGAGAGGCTACATCCGATAAGCAGGAAATTCTGGGCGTTGAATGCACCCGCTACGACTATGACTTTGTGGTAAAGGCCGATTATTGGGTCGATGAGGCCACCAAGATAGTCTATAAGTTCGTGAACTATCTGGACGATAGTAAGGAACAACCCAATGCAAGGTTTGAGATTGTAGGTTGGGATGATACCGTAACATCCTTTGAGTGGAAGAAGCCTGAATAAGGAAAATCAGTAAGTGCCCAGAACACAGCGAATCAATCAAACATTCTGTGCCTGGTTGGCATCCTTGAGTGACGCATTGTTAAACGACCCCTTTGCGTCACTAAATCAGTTTTACTATCTTTGCCCAACATCTTACATAAACTGAAAAAAAAATGGATATAAAAAGGACTTTTGCATGTGCAATTATAGCCATGCCGTTACTGGTAGCATGTAACAATGATGATAAGATTGGTGATGATAATCAGCCGGCGGCTGCCATTACATTACAGGATTTGGCAGGAGACTGGAACATTACACTTGTCACCCCCTATGAAATTAGTTCTGAAACATATTTTATAAACCCCGATGGTTCATACCAATACTCATACATTTATTCTCCATATGAGAAAGAGGAAGATGAGTATAAGCCATTCTACGAGTACCGTGACGAGGGCAAATACGGTCCTTTTGTCATTGGCAATCTTATAGTAGAAGACATAACAATGGCCAGAGAACGTTATGCTTTAGTTGTTGATGATATTGAGCAGGCCAGATGGGATACCATACCTGAAAACATCTTTACAGATACCACACGTATAAGCCTTCCTTGCCAAGGGTCAGTATTGTGTTTTGAATACTTCTATGATACGCCAACGCTTACATCTCAAGATGTAGAGAGAGTGTATCTCTATTTTAAGAAAGGAGCCACCAATCTGCCGTCCGATAAGTCTTTACTCCAGGGTACATGGTACTCCAAGGATAAAGATGGCGTTATAACAATGGCTTTACGCTTTAGCGGTGACAACGTTGAAATATATGACGGTGCTCTTGTAAGACTGTACAAAGGCGCATACACTTATAAAGACGGCATAGTATCTGTCGGCCAAAATGAAATGTTTGCGATTGATGGTGATAAAAATAACATTAATGCCGCAGATCCCTTTGACAGCCAGTGGCAGACTGCCCAATCTCTAAATGTTCATAACTATAAAGAGAAAGGAATATCATTCGCGTTCATAGCCAACGACAATACGGCATACACCGTATTTTTTGATCAAGGTTACCTCTTCAACAAACAGTAACACATGAAAATAGTACAAAAGGGGACAGTGACTTCGTCGAGCTAAACCTTCCCCTTTTGTGTCATTTGTAGAGAAAACGGCGGATAGACATCTTGGGAGTCTTCTCAAACGGAACGGCCTGAACATCCACTTTGGCCAACTGACTGTATACCGGGAGCTGACGGTTTGATGTAAGACGTATGTTCTCCGGAATGGCATCTTTGGCCTCAGGATCCAGCAGAGCCTTGGCTATGGCCTGCTCATCGAGATATACCAGGGCAACCAGTTTGCCGCCACGGTCAACTACAACAGACTCAACAACATAATCCTGATTGTTCACGACAGCCTCAATCTCCTCGGGATAGATATTCTGGCCCGATGGACCCAGAATCATGTTCTTGCTGCGGCCACGGATGAATATGTTTCCGTCGGCATCCATTATACCCAGATCGCCGGTCTTGAGCCAGCCGTCCTCAGTAAAGGCATTGGCGGTAGCCTCGGGGTTGTTATAGTAACCGATGGTTATGTTCTCACCGCGGGCCTGAATCTCACCTACAGTGTGCTGAGGATCATCAGAGTCAATACGTACCTCTGCAACGTCTACCGGTTTACCGCATGATCCTGGCACGTATTTGGTCCAGTGCTCATAAGCCAAGAGAGGGCAGGCCTCGGTCATTCCGTAACCTACCAGGTAGGGGAACTTGATCTTTTTGAATATGCGCTCAACCTCGGGGTTAAGGGCGGCGCCACCCATGATGAACTCCTCACAATTGCCACCGAAAGCAGTTACGAGTCCGTCTTTTATCTTCTTGTAAATGATAGAGTTAATACCCGGAATATGAAGCAGAAACTTAATGAGGGGCTTATCTATCATGGGCTTGATCTTGGACTTGTAGATCTTTTCCATAACCAGCGGAACGGTTATGAGCAGATAGGGCTTTACATCGGCAAAGGCTTTCATGAGGGCTGCCGGAGTGGGGGCGGCACCCAGCCAGTATATGGAAGTGCCGTTGCTGAGCGGATAGAGGAACTCTATTACAAGTCCGTACATATGGGCCATGGGCAGCATGGAGACCATCTTATCGCCTGCAGGAACGTGACGCTGGCTGTAATCCACAATTGATGAGAAATTACGGTAGGTAAGCATCACACCCTTGGGATCACCGGTTGAGCCCGATGTATAGTTGATGGTGGAGAGGTCATCCCAGTTATCGGTGGGGAATACCACATCATCGGGACCGAAACCGCCGGGATACTTCTTGGCAAACAGCTCGTCAAGATGGTCAAAGCCATATTGTATCTTGTCATCGTTGCAGAACAGCAACTTGAGTTCGTTTACGTCAAACACGGCACGTACATTGGGCATCTTGGCGCTGTCCATCTTTGCCCATCGGCCGGAATCGGTAAAGAGAACTATGCTCTCAGAGTGATTGACCAGTCCCATTACGCTGTCGGGCTTGAAATCGGCCAGGATGGGCACAATTACAGTACCGTATGTGTTTACTGCCAGATAGGCGAATCCCCAGCGGGCACCGTTCTGTGCGCACAGGGCTATATGGTCACCTTTCTTTATTCCTGCATATTCAAATACGATATGAAAGCGTGCTATGGAACGCGCCATCTGGGCATATGTGAATGTCTCACCACCGATGTTATTCAATGCGGGTTTGTCCCAGTACTTGCGTGTCGCGGCCTGAAGCCTTTCGAGATAATGTGGATATTTCTCCATATTGTCAGTTTGTTATATTGATTTGTTAATACTCTAGGAACCACTCGTTGGGCATCAGGATACCCATGGTAACACCAAACATCGAGGCATTGTTACTTGATGTGGAAAAGTCAACGAATGCATTCAGCGATATCTTCTGGTACTGAGCGACGAAATTGATTTCGCCCATAATCTGTGTACCACTCAGAGCCTTGCCATATGCGGCCATACCGTCAATGTTTATTATAGGTCTGGTAGGCTGGAACACGTATACCTCCGAACGCAGATGGAATATGCTGTTGATTATCCAAATAGGTTTGATGCCGGCTGCAAAATATGAATTGGCCGAAAAATCCGGATCAAACACAAATTTGCTGTTTGCCGTGGGGCGGAAATTGGCGGCTTGCATCACTGACGCCTGGTAATTGCTGGAGAAGTTCCTGGAGGAATAAAAGCCTTCAAGCAGTGTTCCCAGAGTGAAATGGCGCGTGAAATTAAGATAATGTTCCAGATGTGCCGATATCTGAAGCCAGGAACGGTCTACGGAATGATAATCGGGAGAGTAGATATTTTGTGGCCTGAACAGGTCATTCTCTGTGCCGATAAATGCACGGATAGTCTCCGAACGGCCGCTGGTGGGATATTGTATGGCATTCAGAGTGTTACCGGTAAACATAATTGAACCGCCGAAAATGTTATGACGGTTACAGTCATATTTGAAACTGCGGAAATTGATGTCTTTCTCCTGCGTATAGTAGTCCTTATGGTGCGCGGCACCGATTGAGAATACCGTTTTCCAGTTATTCAGGAAAGGACGGGAGAGTTTTACCTTACCGAAGAACTCAATTGTCTTGTTTAGAGCCGGATTGAACTTATCGGACGAGAATATGAACGCTCCGGACCGGAAATAGTTCATGTTGTTGTATCCGACCTGTATTGAAAGTGACATAGGTATGGCGACAGCCATATCCACGCGTGTGGTCAATTGGGCATTGTTGTATGATCTTCCAAACTGTCCTTCAAGCAGATATGACTCAGACACCTCGCCGATATGGCTGTATGAAACAGATCCGTACAACTGGCTGGTTACAGAAGTTGAAAGACCTCCTCCGAAACTGAATGTAGGATGGTCATCCAACTTTACATTCAGGTTCAGGTTGAATGTTGAATCGGTCGGCGAGAAATCTGTATTGGGTATTATCTCACTGATGGCATCATCGGACAGAAGCTTGAAATAGCCGTACTTGAAATCTTCAAATGAAAAATCATTGTCAGCGGCATTGAGTTCCTTCTTTATGTAACGCTGCTGCGCCTGATTAACTCCCTTGACACTGATATCACTGAAATAGAGGCGGGGAATACGGGTCTTGAACTCTTCACGCCGCGTCTGAACCACGGAGGAATCCCTGCGTGCGGTAGTCCTGGATTTGATGGAATCCATCAGAAGCATGGTGTTGCGGTATCCCAATGCCGATACCTCGTCAATCAGATGAAAATCCAGAAGTCCTACACTTGTCAGGTCAAACTCCACCTTTACTCCAAGACTGGGGTCCAGGCTGTAATCACTCTTCTGGATGATCATGCTGGTTACCTGACCCATTATATCGAATTCGTCTGGAATCTCTACTTTATGCTCACCCGGAGCGACAGCCACCAGGCTTCCTATAATGAAGTCGGGGTGGAAGTCATTCACCATTACATCTACGGGGAAATTATCATAAATACCTCCGTCATAAGCAATTATGGAGTCAATCATTATCGGGCGGAACACAAACGGGAATGACATTGAAGCACGTACCGCATCGCCCAACGTACCTTTGGAAAGCACAATGGAGTTCTTGTTGAACACATCCGATGCAACTGCCCTGAAAGGCACAAACAGATTGTCAAAATTATTGCCGCAGGCGGCCGATGCACCCGAGAATATATCCAGGAATGCAAGATTCATCTGAAGGGGGTCCACAAGACTGTTGATGGTTGGACGTATAACCGTCATGGAGTCCCTGATGGCGACCTGAGCCGAGATGATTGAAGGGGTAGGCGGGTTCTGCTTGAAATAGAACTGATAATTCATATCCCTGGTACCCATGTACCAGTTCTTGAAATCATCGGAACTGATCAGCTGCTGCATCTCATCGGGAGAGTATCCCATGGCGTAGAGAGAGCCTATTACAGCACCCATGGATGTTCCTGCGATGTAATCGATGGGGATACCGTTCTCTTCAAGGGCCCGTATCACACCGATATGCGCCATTCCTTTGGCTCCACCGCCACTGAGCACGAGACCGACTTTCTGTGCCCCAACGGGTGCACATACGGTCAACAGCGTGGCAATCAGTACTATAAGAGCCCTTTTGATCATAACGGATAACCTCTTTTGCAAATATATGTAAAAAAAAGGCACTGATGTACTCTCAGTGCCCTTTTTAATATAAAAAGTAACTTATCAGATAAGATCGACGCTACGGCGTATGAAAGCTGCCAGAGCCTCACCTTTAAGCATTCCGTTCTGAAGCAGTGCCAGGTCAATGAGTTCGTGGACTATCTTATTACCTGCGGCATACTCAGCATAAATGCCTGATATTGAGTTTTCTGCCTCAGTTATCTTAGAGTTGATGTCCGTCATCTCATCCTTCTCAGCCTGAGGTACATCCTCATCCTTCTTACCCTCACGGGCCTTGCGGAGTTCAGCCTGACGCTCCTTGAGAGAGTTAAGTTTCTCATCCTCGGGCTTGATCTTGGCGTCACATGCTGCGCCGGCCTCCTCAAGAACCTTCTTTATCAGTTTGTGGTCCTTATTCAGGATGACAGTGTACATATCGGGCATATCACCGTAGAAATTCATTCCGGGCTGTATGGCGGCCATATCTTTCATACGGCGCATATACTCGCTGCAGGTTACCATGACGGGCAGGGAAGATTCACCCAAGGACTGGGCATCGACATGAAAATCGGCCTTGTCGATCTTGGGCATCTGGCTGCTGAATATCTTGGTTATCATACGCAGCTGGCCGGCGGGAAGGTCAACGGCCTTGTTGTCCTCCTTGGCAATGAGGTTGTCAATGGAGTCGCTGTCAACTCTCTGGAAACGGCTGCTGTTACCGAATTTCTGCTCCAGCATGCCTATTACAGGTACGTCCAGCTGGTTGTCCATGAGCAGGACGCTGTAACCCTTGTTCTTGGCTGCCTCTATGTATCCGTACTGTTCCTCACGGTTGGTAGCGTACAGATATATCAGATTTTTGTTCTTATCGGTCTGGTTGGCCTCTATCAGCTTCTTGTACTCATCAAAAGTGAAATACTTGCCGTCAGTATCCTTAAAGAGGGCCACTTTCTCCATCTTGCTGTAGAAATCCTCCTCAGTAAGCATTCCGTAGTTGATGAACAGCTTGACATCGTCCCATTTCTGCTCAAACTCCTTGCGGTCATTCTTGAATATGGAACTCAGACGGTCGGCAACCTTCTTGGTAATATAGCCCGATATCTTCTTGACATTAGAGTCACTTTGCAGGTACGAACGCGATACGTTCAGAGGAATATCCGGTGAGTCAATCACGCCGTGCAGCAGGGTGAGGAAGTCCGGAACGATACCCTCCACGGAATCAGTTACAAATACCTGGTTGCAGTACAGCTGTATGCGGTTTTTCTGAAGGTCCAGATTGGTCTTTATCTTGGGGAAGTAGAGGATTCCAGTAAGATGGAACGGGAAATCCACATTCAGATGTATCCAGAACAGAGGCTCATCCTGCATGGGATAGAGTTCGCGGTAGAATGACTTGTAATCCTCATCCTTGAGCTCACTCGGCGTCTTGGTCCAGAGCGGCTCAACGTTGTTCATTATGTTATCCTGGTCGGTCTCGACCTCCTTGCCGTCTTTCCACTCCTTTTTCTTGCCGCATGCAATCTGTACGGGCAGGAATCGGCAGTATTTCTTTAACAGGCCCTGTATGGTGGTCTCCTGCAGGTACTCCTTGCTGTCATCGTCCAGATAGAGGATGATATCGGTACCGCGGTCGGCCTTATCGGCATCGGAAAGTTCAAATTCGGGAGATCCGTCACAGCTCCATTTAACGGCCTGTGAGCCTTCCTGATAGGATTTGGTGATGATTTCAACCTTCTTTGACACCATAAATGCCGAGTAGAAACCAAGTCCGAAATGACCGATGATGGCGTTGGCGTCGTTCTTGTATTTCTCCAGGAAATCATTTGCGCCCGAGAAGGCTATCTGGTTGATGTACTTGTCAATCTCGGCTGCGGTCATGCCTATGCCGCGATCGCTTACGGTTATGGTATCCTTTCCCACGGTTACATGAACCGTCAGATCGCCCATCTCGCCCTTGAAATCGCCTTTGGAGGCCAGAGTCTTAAGCTTCTGGGTGGCATCTACTGCATTTGATACTATCTCGCGCAAGAAAATCTCGCGGTCGCTGTACAGGAACTGTTTGATGATGGGGAATATGTTCTCAGTCGTTACCCCGATTGTACCTTTCTGCATAACTTATGTTGTTTTACTTGTTTTCTGCACGGTATAATACAACAAAAATGCCAGACGGGAATCCGACTGACATTTTGGCTGAACGGGAGTCCCTCTGTGACTCTCTGTCAAATCATTTTGTGCTTACAGCAGCTGTAAGGTCTGTCTTATCAGGATTGACATCAACCGTAAGCAGTGATCCTGCAGGGCAATCACCGTCAATCATCACCTCGGCAAGTTTATCCTCCACGTATGTCTGGATGGCACGCTTAAGTGGACGTGCGCCGTACTCTCGACTGTAGCCCTTATCGGCCAGGAATTCACGTGCAGAATCCGTTACAGACAGTGTGTAACCAATGCCTTCCAAACGCTTGGTGAGTTGTGAGAGTTCAATGCCCACTATCTGTCCGACAGCCTGACGGTCCAACTGGTTGAAGGTTATGATCTCATCAATACGGTTGATGAACTCCGGTGCAAAAGACTTGTTCAGGGCCTTGCGGATGATATCCTGACGTGCCAGGTCGGTTCCGGCATCGGTGGTGCCGAATCCTATGCCACGTCCGTACTCCTGAATCTGGCGTGAACCCAGGTTGGAGGTCATTATTATAATGGTGTTGCGGAAATCGACAGTGCGGCTCTCGCTGTCAGTCAGACGTCCCTCATCCATTACCTGAAGCAGGATGTTGAATACGTCCTGATGAGCCTTCTCTATCTCATCCAGCAGGATGATGGAGTAGGGCTTGCGGCGCACTTTCTCTGTCAGTTGGCCGCCGTCCTCATAACCTACGTATCCGGGAGGCGCTCCTACAAGACGTGACACGGCGAACTTCTCCATGAATTCACTCATATCAACGCGTATAAGGGCATCGGTCGTTCCGAACATCTGCTCGGCAAGTTCTTTTGCAAGCAGTGTCTTACCCACACCTGTTGGTCCCAGGAACAGGAACGAACCTATTGGTTTGTTAGGATTTTTCAGGCCGACACGACTACGTCGTATGGCTTTTGCCAACAGATCTATGGCTGAATCCTGTGCTACGACTTTTGATTTAAGGGCAGGGGCCAATCCCTTGAGTCTTTCACCCTCCTCACGTGCTATTTTCTGCACGGGAACGCCGCTCATCATTGATACCACTGTGGCGATGTTCTCCTCATCAACAGTTTCACGATGACTCTTCAGCGACAGTTCCCAGTCCTTACGCATCTGCTCAAGTTCTCCCTCCAGCACCTTCTCCTGGTCGCGGAAGCGGGCAGCCAACTCAAAATCCTGACGGGCTACCGCATCGTTCTTACCTTCACGGGTAAAGTCAATCTGATGTTCCTTATCCTCAATCTCCTTGGGAACGGAGAGATTTGAAAGATGGGTGCGGGAGCCGGCCTCGTCAAGTACGTCAATGGCCTTGTCGGGAAATGAGCGATCCGTTATGTAACGATGTGCAAGGGTTACACAAGCCTTCAGGGCGTCATCGGTGTAATTCACGTTATGATGCTCCTCATACCGGTCCTTGATATTCTCAAGGATCTGAAGTGTCTCATCGGCTGTAGTAGGTTCAACGAGGATCTTCTGGAAACGGCGTTCCAATGCACCATCCTTCTCGATGGACTTACGGTACTCATCGACAGTGGTCGCGCCTATGCACTGAACCTCGCCGCGGGACAGGGCAGGTTTGAGCATATTGGCGGCGTCCATGGAACCCGGAGCAGAGCCGGCACCTATTATTGTGTGTATCTCGTCAATGAACAGTATTATGTCAGGATTTTTCTTCAGCTCCTGAATAATGGAACGCAATCTCTCCTCAAACTGTCCGCGATATTTGGTACCTGCCACCACTGCGGCCATATCCAACGCGAGTATCCGCTTGCCGAACAGCATGCGTGACACCTGGCGTTTTACTATGCGCTGTGAAAGGCCTTCAACAATTGCCGATTTACCCACACCGGGCTCACCTATAAGGATAGGGTTGTTTTTCTTGCGGCGGGTAAGGATCTGAGCAAGACGCTCTATCTCTTTCTCGCGCCCTACCACCGGATCCAGCTTACCGTCAATGGCGGCCTGTGTCATATCGGTGCTGAAACTGTCCAGGACAGGTGTATTGCTACCGGACCTGGCAGCCGCAACCGTTCTGGAAGGCTTCTGCTTTGCCGAATCGGATGAGCCGGATATTTCATCTTCATCATCATCTTCATCGCTGTCAAGTCCCATACCCATCTGTATCTGGGTAGAGGTTCCATTGAGTTGCGCCTGAAGTGTACGGTAATCAACATTGTAGAGTGACAGGATATTGGCCGCCGAACAGGACCTGTCGCGGACAATGGCAAGCAGAAGATGCTCTGCCTCAACCTGTTCCTTCTTTTGGAGCCTGGCCTCAAGCATGCTGATACGCAACAGGCGTGTCACTGCCACTGACAGAGCGATTTTTTCAATCGGCACCTTGTCAGTACTTCCATCCTGAGGCATCTGAACGGATTCCAGACGCATACGCAGGTCAGACAGGTCAACACCCATCTCGCTGAGTAACTGTATGGCTTTATTCTGGCCGTCCCTGATCATGCCAAGCAACAGATGCTCGGCCGTCACCTCGGAGTGGGTAAGGCGCTCAGCCTCCTCCTTGGAGAGTGATATTATGGTATTCAGTTTATCTGACAATCTGTATTCCATTCTGTTCTGATTAATTTGGCTACAAGTCCGATTCAATGCAAAGATAATCGGTTTTAAGCCGGTTCATACATGTTTTTCCAATAAGATATCAACAAAACACATGCCACTTGTCAGGTTATGCCATAAAGTCCGGACTCGGAGTACTAAAACTTATTAACACCTTATTAAAAATACGCGCGTAAAGTTGCCCATGAACTATTTTCTGAGTACCTTTGAAAGGTTTATGCCATAAGGCAGAAAAACTATTGTAAAAGACCTAAAAATCAGAAAAATTGGAAAACCAGGACAGAATTATCAGGGTGAACATTGAGGAGGAGATGAAGTCCTCATACATTGACTATTCAATGTCAGTCATAGTAGCCAGAGCTCTGCCGGATGCACGTGACGGACTCAAACCTGTGCACCGCCGCATACTGTACAGCATGATGCGTGACGGCAACACATCGGACAAGGGATACCGCAAATCGGCACGTACCGTAGGTGATGTGTTAGGACACTTCCATCCTCATGGTGACTCATCGGTATACGGCGCTCTTGTGCGTCTTGCACAGGAATGGGTAATGCGTTATCCTCTGGTTGACGGCCAGGGCAACTTCGGTTCGATTGACGGTGACAGTCCGGCTGCCATGCGTTATACCGAGGTGCGTCTGCGCAAGATGGGCGAGGAGATGATGCAGGACATCAACAAGAATACCGTTGACTTTGTTCCCAACTATGACAACAAGGAAGAGGAGCCTACCGTTCTCCCCGCTACAATACCCAACCTGCTCGTAAACGGCGCATCCGGTATTGAAGTAGGTATGGCCACCAATATGCCGCCTCACAACCTCACAGAGGTCCTGAACGGCTGCATGGCAATGGTTGACAATCCCGATATCACCGTTGATGAACTGATGCAGTACATCAAGGCCCCTGATTTCCCCACAGGTGCATATATATATGGTATAAGCGGAGTACGTGAGGCTTACGAGACAGGCCGCGGCCGTGTGATCATGCGTGCCAAGACAGAGATCGAGGCCGGCGAGCAGCATGACAAGATTGTCGTAACCGAGATTCCTTACGGTGTAAACAAGGCAGAACTCATCAAGTTCATTGCAGAACTTGTTACAGATAAGAAGATTGAGGGTATCAGCAACGTAAATGACGAGTCTGACCGTGAGGGTATGCGTATCGTCATAGACGTAAAGCGTGACGCCAATGCCGGCGTGGTTCTGAACAAGCTGTTCAAGATGACCGCCCTGCAGACATCATTCGGCGTAAACAACATAGCCCTTGTAAAGGGACGCCCCAAATGTCTCAACCTGCGCGACCTTATCAAGTGCTTCATCGAGCACCGTCATGAGGTTGTGATACGCCGTACCAAGTTTGACCTTGAGGAGGCTAAGAAACGTGCCCATATACTGGAAGGTCTGATTATAGCTTCAGATAACATTGATGAGGTAATCCAGATCATCAAGAAGGCCAAGACCCCGAACGATGCCATCCAGAACCTTATGGACCGTTTCGGACTGGACGATATCCAGGCCAAGGCCATCGTGGATATGCGTCTGCGCCAGCTTACAGGACTTATGCAGGATCAGCTGCATGAGGAATATAATGAGGTTATGGCACGTATCCAGGAACTCCAGAGCATTCTGGATGACCCCGAAAAGTGCAAGCAGGTAATCAAGGATGAGATGCAGGCCATCATCGACAAATACGGTGACGAGCGCAAGACTGAGATAGTATATGCAAGCGAGGAGTTCAATCCCGAGGACTTCTATGCCGATGAGCCCATGATCATAACCATGTCACATCTGGGTTACATCAAGCGTACCGCCCTTACGGAGTACCGTCTGCAGGGCAGGGGTGGAGTAGGATCGCGCGGAAGCGACAAGCGCGACGAGGACTTCATAGAGCATATATTCACAGCCACAACGCACAACTACATACTCTTCTTTACACAGAAGGGACGCTGCTACTGGCTTAAGGTATATGATATACCCGAGGGCGGCAAGACATCAAAGGGCCGTGCCATCCAGAATATGCTCAACATTGAGCCTGGTGATGCCATAAATGCTTATATAGCAATCAAGAACCTGGGCGATGCAGAGTTTACATCCAACCATTACCTGGTATTCTGCACGCAGAACGGCGTGATCAAGAAGACAATACTCCAGGATTACTCACGTCCGCGTCAGAACGGTATCAACGCCATCAACCTCAATGAGGGTGACAAGGTAATCAACGTACTGCTCACGGATGGCAACAAGGAGATCATCATTGCCAACCGCAACGGACGTGCAATCCGTTTCAACGAGAGCACCGTACGCAGCATGGGCCGCACATCGACAGGTGTACGCGGCATGACCCTTGACGAGGACGGCGATGATCAGGTTGTAGGTATGATAGCCGTTGACGAGCAGCCTGAGGAGACCATCATGGTTGTATCCGAGCAGGGCTACGGCAAACGCTCGGAAATTGAGGATTACCGCAAGACCAACCGTGGCGGTAAGGGCGTCAAGACGCTTAACATCACCGACAAGACCGGCAAACTCGTTTCAATTCAGGCTGTTACAGATGATAATGACCTGGTAATCATCAACAAATCAGGTATCACACTCCGCGTAAGCGTTGCCGATTTCCGTGTCATGGGACGCGCTACACAGGGTGTAAGGCTCATCAACCTTGAAAAGCGTAACGACCAGATAGGTTCAATCTGCAAGGTTGACAGCGAGCCCGTTGAGGAAGCTGCCGAGGGTGGGGAGGAAACCGTTCCTGAGGCACCTGTAAACGAGTAGTTTTAACAAGATAATTGAAATAATATATTAATAATGTAAAACCTTTAAACTTTGTTCTAATGAAAAAACTGATTTTTGTTTTGATCGCAGCTCTGGGAATGTCATGCACATCATACGCCCAGATGACTGAAAAGGAACTGAAGAAGGCTACCAAAGAAGCTCAAAAGCAGGTTAAGGAAGCCAAAAATGAATTTGAAAGAGATGACGTCCAGGACAAGAGGGGTGCCAAGCGCCTCATTGACCAGGCTATGAAGAATTCCCTGAATGAGAACTATGATCAGACATGGCTTGTTGCTGCCGATATCTACCAGCATTTCTATTATCAGGAGAATACCAAGTCATACACTCAGGCATATGACACTGTAGGTATGTACAAGTTGCTCACTGACTGGTATCGTTTCGCTATGAAAGCCGATTCTCTCCAGCAGATACCGAATGCCAAGGGCAAGACATCAGATGAAGCCAGAAAGAAACATGCCGGCGAAATCCACAGAACCATGGGTGACCTGATTCGTGGCGGTATTTTCTATTTCAACGATCATCAGGATTACAACAAGGCGTATGAAATGTTTGACGCATATTTCACAGTAGCCAGCCATCCTATGGTAAAGGATATTGTCGAGGAAGATTCAAACTTCATCAAGAACAAGCCGATCTTCTCATATTATCCTGCACTTGCAGCATACAATCTTGAGAAGTGGGAGAACGTTCTCAAGTATGCCGAAGTTGCCACAGCCGACGAGGAGGTAGGAGAGACTGCCACTGAGATGCTGTGCGATGCCTACGGTAACCTTCAGGATACCGTTTCATGGCTTGAGACACTGAAGAAGGGTCTTGTAAAATACCCGACAGCTCAGTATTACTATGGTAAACTGCTCAACTACTACAACCTCAAGAACGATATGACCGAACTTGAGAACTTTGTAAATGAGATGGTTCAGATTGATCCCGAGAAAGCTTACAACTACTACGTTCTGGGTTATATAGCACAGCAGAACAAGGATTATGACGCTGCCATCAAGCAGTATGAGACCGCTATCGAGAAGGATGAGGCACTCTCTGACGCATATTTCAACCTGGGTCTCTGCATCATGTTCCAGGCATCGGATTATATGGATTCAAAGAGCAACCTTGATTATCGTTCAAAGGCTTATAAGGATGCCGTTAAGGAGCAGAAAAACTTCTACAAGAAGGCACTTCCGTACTTCCTTAAGTACAGAGAACTTGAGGCTTCTGCAACCGACAAGTGGGCAATTCCTCTGCAGACTATCTATTATCAGCTTGATATGTCCAAGGAACTCAATGAGATTGAGGCTCGCATGAAAGAAAAAGGAATGCTCTAAATCAATTGAGAATTGAAAATTGAAAATTAGAAAGGCTCCACGATGTGGGGCCTTTCTTTTGTTTGATATTTCCCGGAAGTAGGGTGTGCTTTAATTTTTGCTATTTAACATAATAGATATTATGCAAAAATTTAGGTTTTCAAGACGAGGGGACTTTCCCAGGCATTTATAAGAAAAAATGCTTGCGATATTTCGCAAGCATTTAATTCTCAATTCTCAATTTTCAATTTTCAATTACTTCTTGCTTTCTGCAATAATCTCAAGTGCTCTGTCAAGAACTGTCGTATCATCCAGAACAACGCAGCCGCCGTTCGGTCCCGGCTCTATGTGGAATCCTACTGCTGAACCCTGCTTGTAGTCTGTACCTCCAAAGAAGTTTCTTACTGTCTCTACATCAAGATTCAGCTCGTCGGCAATTCTGTGAATGCTGCCCTCCGGAAGTTGCGCCTTGATCTGGCGCAGTTCATTGAATGTGATTAATCTGGTCATAAGCTTAAAAATTAGGTAGTTTATCAAATCTAGTTATAAATATTAAAATCTCACGCAATTCCCTGAGTTATACAGGAACCTATAAATATTACCGAATAAGTACCAAACAAGACACACATGAACACAAACACGTCACTGCGCATGAATCCGGTCCTTGTGTAAAGAAGACTAGAATCATGAACGTTGCGACGGCTGCGGTCCTTACGCGTTGTCATGTAATATATCCAGTACATTAAACTGCCGATAATACTGCCCACAATGGCGCCTACAAGAATATCTCCCGCAAAGTGAACGCCTAAGTAAGTCCTTATCAGTGAGTTTATTATAGCCCAAATGCCAACTGACAGACTGAACCATCTGTCTCTTACAAGCCACATGAACAGCGATGCCAGGCCGAAAGAATTGGCCGCATGCCCTGAGAAAAAGCCGTAAAGTCCTCCACGATAGCCGTTTACGGTATCCACCATATTTAATATATATGGATCACGTGTGGGTCTGAGTCTATGGAAAAGCGGCTTGCAAACCGATGATGACAATTGGTCGCACAAAAGAACGGTGACTGCCACCAACAGTAATACAAGCAATAATTTCTTAGGGTTTATATTCCTGATTAACAGTAAGATAGCAAACAAGGCAAGAGGAATCCAAACTATGGCTGAAGTATATATATTGGCCACCCCATCCCAGAACAGGGATTCGCTGCCATTAATTGACAGCGTGGCCAATCTGTCTGTCTCTATGAGACCCTGTAATTCAGTCATTCATATTCCTTTAAATAATTTCCATAACATCTCCCGGTATCCAGCCTGTATTTCCGTCCTCAA
>JAEEGG010003312.1_pt1 | contig 40219 bp, 37 predicted proteins | sample 9134161 | NCBI WGS metagenome assembly JAEEGG01 (sample SAMN16246543, study PRJNA631951) | gut metagenome | biome: gut microbiome; feature: rumen; material: CR-attached | host: Bos | place: Iran: Karaj | collected 2018-10 | reverse complement strand
TACCACTCAGTCTCGAATGTATCAACAGCAATATCTGCAATGATTATTGCTACGAAAATGCAAACCCACTCGACCCAAGATCTTCCAAAGTAAGTCTTCATAGCTCATTCTCCTTCATGCGCTCGGCATTCTCGGCTACTGTGAGCGCATCGATCATTGCCTGAATATCGCCTCCGAGGAAACCCTGCAGATCGTGAGTGGTGTAGCCGATGCGATGATCCGTCACACGACCCTGCGGGAAGTTGTAAGTACGGATCTTGGCCGAGCGGTCACCCGTTGATACCAAGCTCTTACGACGGCTGGCGATATCATCCATATACTTCTGGTGCTCCTTATCGTATATAAAGGTATAGAGGCGTGAGAGGGCACGCTCCTTGTTCTTTGGCTGGTCGCGCGTTTCTGTACACTCGATGAGAATCTCTTCTGTTTCACCCGTATTGGGGTTCTTCCACATATAACGCAGGCGGACACCCGATTCCACTTTGTTCACATTCTGACCACCAGCACCACTCGAACGGAAAGTATCCCATTTGATCTCACCCTCGTTCACATGCACCTCGAACTTATCTGCCTCAGGCAGAACGGCTACGGTAGCTGCACTGGTGTGCATACGACCCTGAGTCTCTGTAGCAGGCACACGCTGCACACGATGTACGCCTGATTCATATTTCAGTGTACCATATACATCGGCACCACTAACGGCAAAGTCAATCTCCTTATAACCACCTACGGCACCTTCTGACACGCTGGTAATCGAGAGCTGCCAACCCTTCGATTCGCAGTAGCTCTTGTACATCTTAAACAGGTCACCGGCAAACAGGCAAGCCTCGTCGCCACCTGTTCCTGCGCGGATTTCCATCTGCACGTTCTTGGCATCCTCTGGATCCTTCGGAATCAGGGCTATCTTGATTTCCTCTTCCAGTTTGGGTTGAAGTTCTTCGTTGGCAGCCAGTTCCTCACGGGCCATCTCCTTCATCTCTGGATCAGTCTCGTTAGCCAGGATATCCTTGGCCTCCTTGATACCGTTCAGACAGGCAATGTAACGCTTTCGGGCATCCATAATGTCGCCCAAGTCTTTATACTCCTTCGTCAGCTTGACAAAACGATTCTGATCGGCTATCACATCGGGGTCGGTAATCAGCGTTGATACTTCCTCGAAACGGGCCTCCAGGCCGTCAAGCTTCTGTAATATACTGTTGTTGTCCACTTGCTTAATTGAAAATTGAAAATTAATAGGTGAAGGTACCGAATTCGCTCTTGATGGTGAGGCTCTTCTTGCCTTCCTCGATATGACCGACTATCTGAGCATCAATATTGAAACTCTTCGAGATGGCAATCACTTGCTCAGCCACCTCAGCAGGCACATAGATCTCCATACGGTGTCCCATGTTGAACACCTGATACATCTCCTTCCAGTCAGTGCCTGAACACTCATGGATAGCCTGGAAGAGTGGGGGGACAGGGAACATATTGTCCTTCACCACCTTGCAGTTGTCATTGACGAAGTGCAGCACCTTCGTCTGGGCGCCACCAGTACAATGCACCATTCCGTGAATCTCTGGGCGCAACTCGTCGAGCAGCTTCTTGATCACTGGGGCGTAAGTACGGGTGGGAGAGAGGACAAGCTGTCCAGCATCCACAGGCGAACCCTCTACGGCATCCGTCAGCTTATACTTTCCGCTATATACCAGTTCGTTGGGCACAGCGTGGTCGTAGCTCTCGGGATAGTTCTCGGCCAGATACTTGGCAAACACGTCATGGCGGGCAGAGGTGAGTCCGTTAGAACCCATACCACCGTTATAACGCTTCTCGTAGGTAGCCTGTCCTGTGCTCGAAAGACCCACAATCACATCACCAGGACGGATATTGGCATTGTCGATCACATCGCTGCGCTTCATACGACAAGTCACTGTTGAGTCTACGATGATCGTACGTACCAGATCGCCTACGTCAGCCGTCTCACCACCTGTAGGATAAATGCCGATGCCCATCTCACGGAGTTCTGCCAGCAATTCGTCCGTACCGTTGATGATGGCGGATATCACCTCACCAGGAATCAGCATCTTGTTTCGTCCGATCGTGCTCGATACCAGGATATTGTCCACAGCACCCACACAGAGCAGGTCGTCGGTGTTCATCACAATGGCATCCTGAGCGATACCTTTCCAAACAGAGAGGTCGCCCGTTTCCTTCCAGTACATATATGCCAGGCTCGACTTCGTGCCAGCACCATCGGCATGCATGATGTTACAATACTCGGGATCGCCTCCCAGTATATCAGGGATGATCTTACAGAACGCCTGCGGGAAGATTCCCTTGTCGATGTTCTTAATGGCGTTGTGTACGTCTTCTTTAGCGGCACTCACGCCGCGCATCATATATCTATTATCAGTCATATCATCTGTAAACTGTAAACCATAAACTGTCAACTCTCTTACTTCTCTTTTCCGTTCCAGAATTCCCATGAGGCGAATGCCTGCAACAAGAGCATTTCCAGTCCGTTCTTGACATCTGCGCCATGTTCGGCTCCCTTTCTCATGAAGAGCGTCTGATCAGGATTGTATATCAGGTCGTAGAGGATGTTGTGCGAGTCCATAGCTTCGTAGGGCAGGTTAGGACAGACCTCAGTCTTGGGGTACATGCCAAGAGGCGTGCAGTTAACGATGACCCTGTATTCCTGAACCACCTCAGGCGTAATCCTCTCGTACTGGATCGTATCAGGACGCTCGTATCGGCTCACGAAGACTGTCTCCAGTCCCAGTGACTTCAATCCGAAATTGATAGCCTTCGAGGCACCGCCTGTACCGAGGATCAGTGCTTTCTTGTGCCACTTCTTATCGATCATAGGCTCAATGCTTTGCGTGAATCCGATAACGTCACTGTTGAAGCCTTTCAACAACGTTTTGTTCTTCTCGTGGGTCACACGGATCACGTTGACAGCACCGATGGCTCTGGCCTCAGGACTGATCGAGTCGAGGAAAGGAATGACCTTCTCCTTATAGGGGATGGTCACGTTGAGTCCTCTTAACTCAGGATTCTTGTCCAATACCTCCGGCAGTTCGTCGATATTGGGAATCTCGAAGTTTTCATACTTGGCATCGATTCCCTCATCAGCAAACTTCTGATTGAAGTAGCTGATGGAGAAAGAGTGCCCCAGAGGGTAGCCGATTAGTCCATACTTATCCATAACTTTTCACTTTTCACTTTTCGCTTTTCACTACTTCGTTGCGAAGTACATCGTACAGATACCGAAAGTCAGTCGCTTGAAGCCGGCTTCGGTGAATCCTGCCTTTAGAAGTATATCTACCATCTGTTCTCCCTGAGGGAATGCTTCGATGGTCTTGGTCAGATAGTCGTAGGCGCTTGTGTCCTTGGATATCAGTCGTCCGTACACTGGCAGCACCGTATGAGAGTAGATGTGGAAGAGTTGCTTCATCGGGAAACTCACAGGCGTTGTCAGTTCCACAACGCTCAGATGACCTCCAAGCTTCAGCACACGACACATCTCGCGCAGTCCTCTGTCCAGGTCAGCGAAATTGCGGATACCGAAGGCAGCCGTCACAGCATCGAACGACTCAGTTTCCAATTCGAGATTCAAGCAGTCGCCTCTGAATAACTGAACCCGATGTTCCAGGCCTTTATTCTTAATCTTCTGTCGACCGATCTCGATCATCTTGGCACTGATGTCGACGCCTCTCACTTCTACCTGATGGAGCATCTCTGCGGCCATGATGGCAAAGTCGCCTGTGCCTGTAGCAATGTCGAGCAGGTTCGCAGGACGGAAAGGCACCAACTGACGGATAGCATTCCGTCGCCAGCCTTTGTCGATATTCCACGAAAGTCGGTGATTCAGCTTATCATAGTTAGGGGAGATGTTGTCGAACATCTGCTCAACCTGCTCTGCCTTCTCCCCGTCGTGATAGGGATTGATTTTCTCCTGCTCGTACATAACTCTTTAAGCTTTAAGCATTTAGCGGCTCTTAAAAGCCGATAACCAACTGCTTACGTTCTTCTCGATACGCTGGGCGATGTCGCTCTCGCTGGTCTCGCGCTCGAACTTCTCACCTACAATGTGCTCGTAGAGCTCGATATAGCGATCGCTGACGCTCTCTGCATATTCGTCGGTAATCTCAGGCATCACCTGTCCTGGCTCGTTCATGAAGTTATGCTCGATGAGCCACTGACGCACGAACTCCTTCGAGAGCTGACGCTGAGGCTCGCCCTTAGCCAGTTTCTCCTCGTAGCCATCTGCATAGAAGTAACGGCTGGAGTCAGGGGTGTGGATCTCGTCGATGAGATATACCTTACCATCGCGCTTACCAAACTCGTACTTGGTGTCTACCAGGATCAGTCCGCGCTTGGCGGCAATCTCCTGTCCACGCTGGAAGATCTTACGGGTGTAGTCCTCCATCACAGCGTAATCCTCGGCAGAAACGATGCCCTGGGCGATGATCTCTTCCTTCGAGATGTTCATGTCGTGCCCCTCGTCGGCCTTCGTCGTTGGGGTGATGATGGGCTCTGGGAAACGTTCGTTCTCCTTCATGCCATCAGGAAGCTTTACGCCGCACAGCTCACGACAGCCGTTCTTGTACTCACGCCAAGCCGAACCCGTCAGGATGGAACGGATGATCATCTCTACACGGAAACCCTCACACTTCAGACCAACGGTTACCATGGGGTCTGGGGTTGCCAGCTTCCAGTTCGGACAGATGTCGGTTGTGGCATCCAGGAACTTCGCTGCAATCTGGTTCAGCACCTGCCCCTTGAAGGGGATACCTTTCGGCAGTACCACGTCGAATGCCGAAATACGGTCTGTAGCCACCATCACCATCAGATCGTCGTTGATGTTGTACACATCGCGTACCTTACCGTGATACACGCTCTTCTGTCCCTCAAACTGGAACTCAGTCTTTGTTAATGCTTTCATTGCTATTTCGTTCTTTATCAAATTGTTCGTAAGCGTTCACGATCTTCGTTACCAGCTTGTGGCGAACGATGTCGCTGCGATCGAGATTCACGATGCCGATGCCCTCTACATTATTTAATATATGCAGCGCCTCGATGAGTCCGCTCTTCTGCGAGTGGGGCAGATCGATCTGCGTCATGTCACCCGTGATGATCATCTTCGTGTTCCAACCCATACGCGTCAGGAACATCCTGATCTGTGCGGGTGTGGTGTTCTGTGCCTCGTCGAGTATTACCACTGCATCGCTCAGCGTTCTGCCTCGCATAAAGGCCAGCGGCGCGATCTGGATGATGTGCTTCTCCATCATATCCTGTAGCTTCACCTGTGGCAGCATATCCTCCAGCGCATCATAGAGCGGCTGCAGATAAGGATCGATCTTATCCTTCATATCGCCAGGCAGGAATCCCAGCTTCTCACCGGCTTCTACGGCAGGACGAGAGAGGACGATCTTCTTCGCCGTCTTCTCCTTCAGGGCTTTGACGGCCAGGGCTATCGAGAGGTAGGTCTTTCCCGTTCCAGCAGGTCCTACGGCAAACACCATGTCGTTTTGCTCGTAAGCCTCCAACAGCTTCTGCTGATTGGCCGTTCTGGGTTTGATGGGTCGACCTGACATGGAGTAAACCACCACACCGTCGGGCACTCTGTCCGACGATCGGCGACCTTTCACAATATCCAGTATATCCTCTTCCTTCAGCGAGTTAAACTGCATCACATGGTTACGCAGTTTCTCCGTTGCCTCCTCGAAAGCAGCCATCTGCTCTTCGTCGCCCAGCACACGGATCACATTGTCTCTGGCCATGATGCGCAACTTGGGGAATAGCGAGCGAATCATCTGCAGATGCCCGTTGCCAACCCCATAGAAAATCACTGGGTCTATATCCTCTAAAACGATATGTTTCTCTATCAAATGCTATAATTCTTTAAATTTGGTGCAAAATTACAAAAAATATTCGTATCTTTGCAACGCAAAAGAGAATTTTTAATGAAACTGACGAAAAAAACATATTTGTTGAGCTTTCTTGCGGTCGTTCTGCTGCTGGCAGCAGTGCGAGCCGCCTTTCCGCAACTCGCAGAGGGGAGTGGAGAGGTGAAAGGTGAGAAGCAAGAAACTGTCACCTCTCAACTGTCAACTGTCAACTGTCAACTGTCAACTGTCACCTCTCACCCCTCCAAACCTCATCGTATCAACTCCGTTCCCAGCTACGACGTGGCATTCCCTGACACGCAGGCCGTTCAGTTGGTTGCCGCACAGAGATGGGGTGTTACACCTGTCAAGAACCGTAAGGATGCCGAGACCCGTATGCGCGAACTTGTGTATGTCGGCGCCAATCCTTATTATCATATCGATCCGCTCTATTCGAGTATTCCTTATCTCGTGCCGCGAGCTGCTGTCCTGTTGGAGGATATCGGACGCGCCTTCTTCGACAGTCTGTATGTCAAGGGTGTGCCCCTGCATAAGATCATCGTTACCAGTGTGCTCCGTTCTCAAGACGATGTGGCCAAGTTGCGTCGTCGTAACGGCAATGCCACAGAGAACTCGTGCCATCTGTATGGTACCACCTTCGATGTCAGTTATGTGCGCTATAAGACTGTTGAGCCGCCTGAAGGACCAGCCCGTCGTCAGGTGCGCGACGACTCGCTTAAGTTCGTGCTCTGTGAGGTGCTCCGCGATATGCGTGAACAAGGTAGGTGCTTTATCAAGTACGAAAGGAAACAGAGCTGTTTCCACATGACGGTGAGGTAAGATTGAAGATTGAAAATTGAAAATTAAGAATTTAATATTAACTTAAAAACTTAAAGCATTATGAGATTAGATGGAAGAAGAGAAAGCTCAAACGTTGAGGATCGTCGCGGAATGAGCGGTGGAGCAAAAGCTGGTATCGGTGGTATCGGTGCAATTATCATTGCAGCATTGTTTGCGTGGATGAGTGGTGGTGATCCCCTCTCAGCCGGTCTACAGGCAGCTCAGGAGCAGATGTCAGCTCCGACAGAGACCGTCGGTGAGGAGAACTTTACCGAGGAAGAGCAGGCGTTAGCCTCCGACTGTAAGAAGATCCTGGCCTCTACCGAGGACGTATGGGGCAAGGTGTTCCAGGAGATGGGTAGTACTTACACACCTCCAACACTCGTACTTTTCACTAACCAGGTACAGTCGGCCTGCGGTAGTGCTACTGCTTCTGTAGGACCATTCTACTGCTCTGGCGACCAGAAACTCTACATCGACCTGTCGTTCTTTACGCAGATGAAGCGTCAGTTGGGTGTCGAGGGAAACACCTTCGCCTATGCCTACGTGATTGCCCACGAGATCGGTCACCATGTCGAGAACCTCACGGGAATCCTCGGCAAGGCCCATCAGGCTATGAATCAGACCGATAAGGTGCAGGCCAACCAGCTCAGCGTACGCCTTGAACTCCTGGCCGACTACTATGCCGGTGTATGGGCACACTACGAGGAGGAGATGAACCACTCGATGGAGTATGGCGATCTGGAGAAAGGTCTCGAACTGGCTAAGGCCATCGGCGACGACTGGCTGCAGAAAAAGGCGCAGGGTAGGGCAACACCCGAGTCGTTCACCCACGGCACCAGCGATCAGCGCAAGCGTTGGCTGAAGCGTGGCTTCCAGACAGGTGACATGAAGACTTCAACCTTCCAGGTTCAGAACTATAACGACCTGTAACCTCATGTTTCCAGTGTTATAATAAAAATATTCCCCGGATTGCTTGGCAGTTCGGGGAATATTTTGTATCTTTGCCGCCAGAAGTCTTTAGGATTCATAAACTTTATAATAATACACAAACTAAATTTAATTAAGAAATGAGAAAGATTATGTTGATTGGAATGGCAATGCTCACAACCGGCATTACATTCGTTAGTTGTTCAAACGCGTCGGATGTCCTTGAGAAAAACAAGGAGATCTTCATTGAAGACCAGTTGAATGTTTATCGTACCAACTTCGAGAGAAGATACGGTAAAGTTGATCCTAACCAGAAATGGGACTTTACTTCTATGGCCAATGGAGCCAAGACCCGTGGCAATGAGGGAACAGATGTGAGTAGCGTGATTGATTATCCTGGCTATTACCAACAGTCACTCCATGCAGATAAAGCTCCACTTAAGAAAATATTAGTAGATGGTGAGACCGTCGAAGGAGCTGTAGCAGCAGTAAAGGACTGGAATCCCAATGTCAATGTTAATATGTATGCTGCATTCTGTCATGACGAATCAAAGAAAAACAATTACTATCATCTGGTAGTGAATTATAATGGTGGGCAGAATGTCAAGACAGTCCAGATAAAGAATGGTGCATGGTGGGATTCCAATGCAACATGTCCAAGCAGCAAAGGCGTAAGCGTTAATACAATGTCGTTGTCTTCTTCTACCACTTGGACAATGGTTTATTCAAAGAAACAAAAATTAAATCAAGGTGTTATCTCGAGTAAGACTATTACAAGCTTTACGGAAGTAAAGGTGAATAATCGTACCTATTGGTGCTTCGACTGCGATGGAGATGGACAGTATTCTGACTTGATTTTCCTGGTAAGCGATAACACCAATAACAAAAAGCGCTATTTCGTAGAAGACCTCGGTTCTAAGGACGACTTCGACTTCAATGATATCGTGGTGGATGTAGAGCAGTTTGCTGATGGTACCCAGAAGGCCATTATCCGGGCTCTGGGCGGTACCATCGACTTCACCATGAAGATTGGTAATACCACATGGACAAAGAGCGTAGAAGGTGTTGCTGCTGGATATAACGTTGCCACGATGTACAACACTCAGGGTACCAGAGTAGAGAAACTCGCAGAGTTCACCGTTACAGGTTGGAATCCCGCTACTAACAATATCAGTGTAAGCGTTGCGAGCCAGACCCAGAACGATGTTATCATAGAGTTGCCATTCCCCAAGCAGGGTGAGATTCCTTTGATCATTGCCGTCGATACTTTCGTAGAATGGATGGGTGAGCGTCAGTCACTTCCTGATGATTGGTACTACATCCTCGATGACGATGTCTTCGTAGACCCAGAAGAATAACACACCGGTGTCATATAGAGTCTCCGCCTTTGCAAGTCGAAAACAGCAAAGGCGGATTTTTATGCCCTTTGCGACAGATTTTGAGCCTTCTCCTTCTGTTTGTCGCAATAACGTCCGTGTGTCGCAAGCACTGACTTCATAATACAGCAAAAAGTTTGGAATCAGGCCTGAAACCATCGTATCTTTGCACCAGAGAACAAAAAAAGCAAAGTAAAATTTAAAAATTAAAAGCATTATGAAGTCAATTAAGAAGTCAATCGTTTGGGTACTCAGCAGTATCATGGTAGCAATCAGTTTTTCATCTTGTTCAGATGATTTAAACGCCATCGATCAAGTCCCCAGTGCAAACGTATCAGTCAACACTCATTCCAATGTCCGCGTAGTGGCATCTGGTTATGTACAAACACAGGTCAATTCAGAATCATTCACTCGTGGTGAGAGCAAAAATATCATGCCCGAGGATATCTCAATCATTCCAGTATCTGAGTCACAGGCCAAGGCCTTCACAACAGGCGAGGCAGGCCCTGATGGCAAGAGCACAGCCTCTATGTACAGATGGGTCACACTGCTCTATCGCTGCAAGACCGCTGACGGCTCTCAGAAGGACCTCTCCGAACTGGTTGTATGGCCTTACTATGGCAGTGTTATTGGCGACGGCACTCCCAAACAGTTAGTCATTGGCTGCCACAGCACCATTACCAGCGACGCCCAGCGCCCCACCAACTTCGCCAATATGTCATCTGCCAGCGAGGTGAATATGCTGGCCCTGTTCGCCCACGTATTCAGCCAGAAGGCACTGGTGATCGTTCCTGACTATGAGGGCTATGGTTCAACCGCAGGCGATCCTCATCCTTACTGCAACCGTGAGCTCACTGCCGAGCAGGTAGTCACAGGTGTCAAGGCCGGTATGAACTGGTTCGAGAGCGAGATTACGAAGATGGACAGCAACTGGTCGGGTGTAGCCATCGGTTATTCACAGGGAGGTGCCGTATCAGCAGGCGTACTTCGCTACTGCCAGGAGCACAATGAGAGTTCACTCCGCCTGAAGGGTGCCGTATGCGGCGATGGTCCTTACGATCCCCTGGCCACTCTGAAGCGCTATATCGAGATGGATCAACTCTACATGCCCGTCGCTCCCGCCATGCTGCTCAAGGGTGCCATCGATACCGATCCCGAAATGGCAGGCTGCATCTATCAGGACTTCGTGACCGATAAGTTCTACGAGACTGGTATCTTCGAGATGATCCAGAGCAAGCAGATGACCACCGACGACATTCAGGCCGCTCTGCTGCAGTACTCCTACGACAATGGTGACAACGGTGGTTTCACGATGAAGGCCATGACCAGCGAGGGCTTCCTCCCCTACACCAAGAACAATAGCGTTGATGGCAGCGGCAAGAAGCGCAACTTCGACCTCGAGAACGGTAAGGGTACCAACTACTGCACCGTCGACCAGTGCCTCAAGCCTGGTGTCATCGAGTACTTCCGCAACGGTACCGTCACTGGTGAGGTTCCCGAGGCCAAGCTGAAGGCACTTAAGAATTCATTGGCCAAGAACGCCCTCACAGCTGGCAACTTCAACCCAGGTCAAGGCTTCACCTTCTTCCATTCTACACGCGACGAGGTGGTTCCCTTCTGCAACCTGGAGAGTGTACGCAACAGCTGGGGTAGCTCAAACATCAAGGCCCTCTCATACAACTCAGGTACTTACCTGCACGTAGGCACAGGCACAGCGTTCTTCTTATACTACTGTGGTGACTATGTAAATGAGATTCTCAAGAACAACTGGGCTCCCTGCGAGGACACCGTTGGTGGAAAACTCTGGTCACCTGCTGCATAAAATGACATTAACCCAAATGTGACTTCTATCATTGAAATATTCCCCGGATTGCTTGGCAGTTCGGGGAATTATTTGTAACTTTGCCGTGATAATCAAGATGATAAGGACATGAAACATTTATTTAACCAATGGTTCGACATCAAAGTAAAAGTGTGGCGCGCATTTGTCGCCAGAGCATGCTTGTGCCCAGCAAAAGCATCCAGGTGAGCAAGACGGCTGCCTCGCAATATATGCTGGAGACGAGTAGGGGTGAGACGGCGTTAGTAAATACGGCCGACGAGTTAATCAAATTCGACGACTACTTGAGCTTTGTCTCGTTAAGTGCCATAAATACTGAGGGTTCGGTGGACGATGACGACGAACTTTCTTTCGTCCGTGAAAAGCCAATGGAGTATTCGCCTGCTGCGGCTTCTGCTATCAGATTTCCTCAGCACGTGCGCGACTCATCAATAAAGATGGTGAAAACATCGACCGCGGCGTAGAGCCTCACATTACCCTTGAAGTGAAACAGGCCACAGGTAAGGGCGATGACGGCGAGGAAGTGAAGTATTCTGACTTTTCGGCGTTCTATGCTCCCAGCGTAGGAGATCAGATAGTCAGCTGGTATGCGAACCGAGCACGGTAAGCTTTCGACGAACCACCCATCACTCTGTATGGCAACTTCTGACGTTATCAGAAGGACTTGTGTGACAGACAGAGTTGCTGTTTTAGTAACCAGCGCCGAGGTGAAGTTTTCCAGGCCCTATACGTACTTCTCTCTACGAGAGAGAAGGTAGTATAAGGGGCCGTTGGAAGCGGACTTCACCGAGGCGGAGAAATTAAAAGTGAAAAGGTCAACCCTATTGCCATCGGTGGACTTTCTGTTCAATGACGGTTAACGGGAAGTTACATTACTACTAACTACCAGTTACATTACGACTAAATGGTAGTTACATTACGACTAACTTCCTTTGTATAATTCACTAAACATGAAACCTGCCATGACGTATAAAACTACGTATAAGTCAGAGCTTGCCAAAGTATCGTATAGCACCTTCTATCGCTATCTGCTGAGCTTACGCTCGACAAAGTGAGAAAGCCCCACACCGCTAATTTACATAATCGGGGTCGAAGTGGCTGTGGTATTCGATGCACAGCTTCCGGTAGTATTCGCGCGTGGCCTCGCTTGACGTGTCGGCGCGGATGATTTCATAATAATAATGAGAGAGGCCCGGCTCTTGGCCTGATGTTGTATGGATGATCTAATCGATTTCATTGTCTTACAAATATCTAAGTTTGTGCGTGCAAAAGTACTCATATTTTCGTTATTTCCAAACAAAACATGGAATTTTTACCAAAAAGCAGGATTCTGAGACTGAAAATGAAATAACAAAGGCTTCCCGTCGATGGGAAGCCTTTGTTGCTGTTGTTCTGGGTGTATTAAATGACAGCCCAATTGCTACCAGTAGGAGAAGCAGTAGTATTGTCTGTACTTACACTATGCTTATCGGTGGAAGTGCCATTCAGCTTTTCTGTACTCCAAGAATGAGTATCTGGATTATAATCATAAGCTCCTGTAACAGTGCCGCTAACTGCTTTTCCAGTAACATCCGAATTACCACCAATGTACACAGCACCAGAACCACTAACAGTCAAGTCACCATCGATGGAAAAGCCTGATCCTTGGCAATGCGCCCTCAGCACACCACCTGTAACAATAACATCGCACTCAATGGCATTAATAGTGTTTGGAGATGTTGCGACCAGCTTACCGCCTTCTATCTTGATGGTGCCATGGCCAGTGATAGGTGTGAAACTTCCTGCACCGCTCACAAAAAGCTTGTTTGTGGCGTCTGAAGCGTTAATAGTAACAGTATGGCCGTTGGTATTAATGTCACAGATATAGTTCTCATTTTTCAGATTAAGGGTGACATCTCCATTACAATTAATTCTAAGATAATCACCACCAACTAAAGGAATATCGTTGAACGTCACCTCATGAACGCCAGCCTTGATGTTGATGATTATATCATCGGCAGGCGTTCCACTGATAACTGCACCATCACTCTCAATGGTGATATCTCCTGTGGCTGTTGTGATATCAACAGAATACGGTGTTGGTACTGTTGAGGACGGCAGGTTCTCTAAGGGATTATCAAACTCGCCACAACTTGTAAACATCAGGGGTAATGCCATCATGGATGCAAGCCCCAAACAATTTCTAACAGATTTTTTCATACTTTCTTAATACGTTGATTCTATGATTATTCGTTTCGGGGCGCAAAGATAGTGTTTTTATTTGATTAACAAAGACTTTTTAGTGATTTTTCCCCGTGTAGGGGGGAAATTCTTGATTTATTCGTGGTGGTAGGGCTCGCCTTTGATGATGGTGCAGGCGCGATAGATCTGTTCTGTGAAGACGAGGCGGATCATTTGGTGCGAGAAGGTGAGCTTAGAGAGTGAGAGCTGTTCGTTGGCACGGGCATAGACGGCAGGGGAGAAGCCGTAAGGGCCTCCGATGATGAAGACGAGGCGACGGGCGGTATTACGTTTCTGTTCCAGCCAACGAGCCAGTTCAATGCTACGATACTCGCGGCCATGTTCATCGAGCAGCACAACGGTATCGCTGGGCTGCAACTGTTTCAGGATGAGCTCACCCTCTGCCGTCTTCTGCTGCTCTTCCGTGAGACTCTTGGTGTTCTTGAGTTCAGGAATGGTAACGAGCTCGAAGGGCATGTAGTGGCCGATACGCTCAACGTAGTCGTTGATGCCGGCCTGAAAGTGCTTGTCGGTGGTTTTACCCACGAGAATCAATATTGTCTTCATATAGTTACTTAATCGTTTCGGTTTCGAGGAAGGTCTCGAACTGGCTCTTGTAGCCATTGAACACGTTGATATCTACATCGCCTGTGATGCCAGCTACGCGTCCGTCGGGACAGAGCTGCCAGAAGGTCAGTCGCACATCGGGCTTATACTCGCTGTAGCGGGCAATCCATACGCGGTAGTCGCGTTTCAGGTCGGGCTGCTGCGACAGGTACTTATTGATAAAGTTCTGATTGACGTAGAGGATAGGTTTGACGCCCGTATGCTGCTCTACGATACGGAGCCAGGTACGCACATGACGGAACATCCGATCGGTACCGCCAGAAGACTCTATCTGCTTATCGCTGGGCTCCAGGTCGAGCACGGGTGGCAGGTCGCCATGACTGAAGCGTGTGTTCTTCAGGAAGAACCTGGCTTGCTCCTCACCGCTGGTACGTGTTGACCAGAAGTGATAGGCGCCTGTACGGATGCCCTGACGGTGGGCCTGCTGGTAGTCGCCCGGGTAGTATTTGTTGCGGACCGTAGTACTCTCCGTCGATTTGATGAAGACGAAGGATACGGGATAGTCGGCAGTGCCGCTGACATTGTGACTGCCACGTTTGCCGACGTGTGTGATGCGCAGTTTGTTCCAGAGGATAGGCAGTGGTCGGCGACCCTTACCATGCTGATAGCGGGCGATGTCGATGCCATAGATGCGCTCGGTGGTGTATTTCATACGTTCGCCCATGAAACGGTTGCGGCTCCAGATACCCATACGCAGTCTGGCGGGCTCGTCGGCCTGTGTCTGCATCTCCACACCGAAGCCGTCGCGTAGTCCTTCGTGCCAGTGGCCCTCGAAGTAACTGCCGTCGAGATGGTTATAGGCACCATGTCCATTCGGCTTCGTTCCGGTGAAGTCGCCGAAGTACGTGCCGAGTGAGTCGGTGCGGATGCCAGTCTCTAAGGTGTCGGCGCTCCAGGTGCCGACGATGGTGCGTCCAAGGGAGTCGCAGACGAGTGCCGTTCCTTGTCGCTGATGTCCCTCCCAAGTGCCAATACTACGGGCAGTGAGGTGGGGGCGTACCGACACCTGAAGGCGCTTGCCGTTGGCAAAGGCCACTACCATCTCGTAGCCCTCATCCTGCACGTTATGGCGCTCCAGATAGTAGTTGAGCTCCTCCTGTGGCAGTTGGCGATTGGCCGTGGTGGCCGTATCCGCAGTCAGACTGTCGGGCACCAGACTGCTCAAGAGTTGCATGCCCCTATGCTTCGGCTTCTGCTGAAACTGACTGACACTCATCAGGACTGCCACGCCTATGATTAATATAGTTATAATCTTCTTCATAATTCTGACCACAAAGGTACATAATTTTAACCGAAATGCAACAAATAAAGCAATTTATTTATAAAAAAGTGTGTTGTTTAAGAAATAAGTTGTATCTTTGCATCATATTCGTATTAAGCTAAAGCGTATGAAAAGACTACTAATTATGATCATAGTAGGGCTCGCTGTCGCTGCGACTGCCAGTGCACAGGAGGAGCCGAAGTTTACGGCTAAACCGTCTGGACGTATCCTCATGGATGCCGCGTATATCAATCCGCAGCATCAGGAGGACGAGTTGAAGAGTGGTGTCGGTATCCCCGACATGCGTGTGGGCGTAGGTTTCAGTTACGGTCAGTGGAAAGGTAAGGTAGACATGGGCTATGCCTACGGTAAGGTGAACATGAAAGATGTATGGCTGCAGTACGACTTCGACAAGAAGAACTTCGTGCGTGGCGGATACTTCATCCATCAGTATGGTTTCCAGAGCAGTACCAGTTCTTCGTTCAAGGAGACCATGGAGGAGCCCCAGAGCAATGCCGTGTTCAACAACGACCGTATGATTGGTTTGATGTATGAGTACAATGGTGACAAGTTCCTCGGTACGGGTAGTATCGTGGTAGAGACTGACGCCATGAAGAATACCACTGATCAGACGGGCGATCAGGCTATTGGTGCTATGGCGCGACTGCTGTATCGTCCATTCGCTCAGCGTGGCAAGATGTTCCAGGTAGGTATCAGTGGTGGTATAGAAGGTGCCCGTTACAGCAGCGATGAGGAGCTGAACCACAAGCAGTTCACGCTTTCTACCCGTTGGCCGACACGTGTCGCAAAGATCAACTCGCAGAAGGCCGTCATCACCGATGCCAAGACGATGTATAAGTTCTCGCCAGAGGTGATGTACTCGCAGGGTCGTTTTGCTGTGATCGGACAGTACTTCTGGAATCAGATCACGCGCGATAACGACTTGAAGTCGTTCACGGGTAGTGGTGCCTATGTTACTCTGCGTGCGCTCCTGAAGGGTCGTGAGTATGCGCCTAACATGGGCGATGGTGGTATCGCCACACCTGACCCGGGTAATATGGAACTCTGCTTCCAGTATAACTACACGTCGCTCTCTGATGCCACTGCCGGCATTCGTGGCGGTTACCTGAACGACTGGGCGCTTTGCTATAATTATTACCCCAATAAGTATATGATATGGCGTATACGTGCCTCGTGGACGAAGGTGACTAATCGTGAAGGCTTTGCTGATAACGAGTGCAGTATCCTTGAAACCCGACTGCAGGTGAAGTTCTGAGAAGTGAAAAGTTAAAAGTGAAAAGTAAAAAGTATAAAGTGAAAAATTAAAATATTACGATTATGAAAAAGATGATGATGATGGCCGTCATGATGATGGCTGCAGTATGTGCCCAGGCACAGAGTGACAAATCCCCCGTTGATGCGTATTTCACTAAAACCGAGATGCCCGATATGTTAAAGTGGTGTCCGGCTCCTCCCGACACCCTCAGTCCGGCTTTCTCCTACGACATTATGAGGTACTTCTGGGGTAAGCAGATGCGCAACTGTAAAGAGCGTGCCGACATCGCTATCCGCGATGCTGTCTATGGTCTGGACTGCATTATCCGTGAGTTCAGCGAGCCCTTCGGTCTGCAGATCTCCAAGGAAGAGACCCCAGAGATCTATAAGGTGCTGCGTGAGGGAACTGCAACCTGCGACAGTATCTGCACCATCCCAAAGCGTTACTATATGCGTAAGCGCCCCTTCATGCGCTTCAACGAGCCCACACTCTATCCTGCCGACGAGCCTTCACTGCGTAAGAACGGCAGTTATCCCTCAGGTCACACCCTGCTGGGCTGGAGCTCAGCCCTGTTGCTCTCAGAGATCAATCCCGATCGTGCAGATACCATCTTGGCCCGTGGTCTGATGTATGGTGACAGTCGTCTGATTGTAGGTGCCCACTGGCAGAGCGATGTCGATGCTGCCCGCTTAGCTGCTTCGGCTGCCTATGCCCGTCTGCACACCAGCGAGCGTTTCCTGGAGCAGATGCGCCTGGCCCGTCAGGAGTTCCGTGTGAAGATGGGTCTGGCCACTATCGTTGAGATGAAGGCCTACAAGAAGATTCAAGAAAGGAAGGCCAAGGAAGCCAAGAAGGCTAAGGTTGTGGCCATAAGTAATTATAAATAAGGTATCAAGCAATGAAACAAACAAGATTATGGGTGCTCGCCGCCATCCTTACATTCTGCGGCGCAATGACTGTTCAGGCGCAAGTCATGAAGGCTGCTGACCTGGAGAAGTATGCCAAACAGAGATATGGCGATAAGTGGCTCGATGCAGCTGCAAACCTCTCTAAGGATCTCACACTCGACAAGAACGAGGCGCTGACCTATCAGCAGGTGATCGAGGCACCTGGTAAGACCAAGCTGCAGCTCTATGTGGCACTGAACCACTGGGTTGTTGCCACCTTCAAAGACAATAACGCCATCACCCTCAACGACAAGGAGGCTGGCTGTATCATCATCTCATCGTTGCTCTCCAATATTGCTCAGCACACGGGAACGCTGAACAAGTATTCTGTCTGCATCACCCCCGTGATCCGCATTGATATCAAAGAAGAGAAGGTGCGTGTGACCTACACCGTACAGAACTATGATATCCTGGCCGATATCAGTGGCGGATGGCTGACGATGGTTGGTTCTGACGAGAAGACCTTCGGTGACTCCAAGCGTAAGAAGGATGATAAGACTAACGCATTCCTTTACGATGAGCAGTGGGAGATTGCCCGCCATTATCCTTTCGTGGAGAAGGATCCACAGAAGCGTACCTGTGCCAAGGCTCTGGTGATGACCCATGCCTACAGCAACGCCATTATGGATAAGGTGGAGGAGACCATCAAGAACGGTCTTATTGGCAACGACGACGAAGACTGGTAAAAACAGGCGGATGATTCCGAAAACAACACCGGCGGATTTGAGAACCAAATCCGCCGGTGTTATGATGATAGGGTTTATTTCACGCGGTAGTCGAAGTGCTGGTAGTCTTTATAGTTTTTCCAGCTACCGCCCCAGGTAAAGCCATGCTGGGTGAAAAGACGGTAGCAGAGATCGTCTTTCGTAATCTTATAGCGGTAACTGCGAGAACGGTTGGTGTAAGGTGTTGCATTGGCAGGCTGCACAAGGTAGCTGCCGTCCTTACGTTGACGCACATAGGGGTTGTAGAGCGGGTTGATATCGACGGCCAGTCCTCGGGCATGATAGGAGAGTGTCTTCGAGCCTGCAATGGTACGGTAGCAGAAACAACTGGTATTATTGTCGCGCATCTGGCGCTCGTCGTCGGCATCATACTCATCGGGCAGGCGCATACGCTGGATGGGGTAGTGCTGACGATAGAGCTCACGGAAGATACAGAGGAGCTTCTCGGCAATGAGCTTATTGCAGATGAGCTCGCCCTGATGGGCCTGCTGGTCGTAGTCCCAGTGGAGCACCCGCAGATAGCGCAGGTCGCTACGTTGGATATTGGGATTGTCAACGTAGGTCTTGCCCTGCATCTTCACCCAGATAGAGTCGGGGATAGGCTGAGAGGAAAAGCCCTCAGAAGCATTCTGGCCCTGCACGCTAAGTGAGGTGCAAAGCCAGAACAAAGAGATCAATATAAACTTAGAACTATTCACTTCACCACTTTCTTGTTTCCCTGGATATAGATACCACGCTGGGTGGGCTGTCCCTCTACACGGATACCCTGGAGGTTATAGACGGGGGCATTGGCCTCAGTAGCCGTCTCAACAGCATTGATACGGGTAGAACCACCACTGAACTCTGCCTTGGCACGATCCATCTGTGCCAGGAACTCCTCGTCGACATGCAGACGGGCAAAGACGGCACTGGCTACCAGACGACCGTCGTCGACATCGCTCTGCCAGTGATAGCCTGTGATGACACGACCCTGACCAAACTGATAGGCACGGGCATAGAGGGCATCCTGAGCGGCAGGATTGATCTCGGCCAGCACCAGGGCTGCCAACCAGCCACCAGAAGAGTGACCAGAGGGATAGGACCCCGTATCGCGTAGGTGATCCTCGTCGGCAGGATAAGCCGTTGACTCGTTGAGGAAGACATAAGGACGTTTCCGCAAATAACCCGATTTCGCCGTCTGTGTGGCGGCATTGGCAGAGGGGTCAGTACGCTTCAATAACTCAAAGAGCTGCGGTGTCGCACTCTCAGAGAGCGTTTTACCGAAGGCGTCGGAGTAGATCTTACACCATCCCTCAGGACCGCCGTTATTGACATCCTCTACAGCCTGTTTACCCTCGCTATAGGGGCGCGTAGCCTTACCGTTCATATGCTGACTGATGTCATAGCCAAAGACGCTGGAAGCTTCCTCTGGCGGACCAGGAAGATACTTATAACCGTCGGGCAGCTCAGCTACCGAGAGGTAGGGAATGACCTGATCGACATCGGTAGAGTCGGTCTCCGTTGAGTCCTCTTCGGCACGGGTCAGTGCACGTGTGGTAGCGTAAGGACCGCCCTTGGCAGCATACTCCTTCTTGGCTTCTGCCACCATAGCCGTGAAACTGCCCTGAGAATGGAAGTAAGCCAGCAGGGCACTGCCGATATGACGACCGGCCGTTACATCGGTGTACCAGTTGTAGCCGGAGATCAGCGTACTGACACCGAAGGCATGACCGCGAGCCAGTAACTCATCCTGCAGGGCGGGAACAACCTCGACCATGATGAGACCACTCAGCCAACCTGCCATGGCCTGTACACAAGGATAGGAACCGACATTGCGATAAGTGTTCTCCAGGGTCGGCACGAGCGTATGCTCGCTGAAGCTGACGTATGGGCGCTCCGTGTTGTAATAGCTCTGGGGCGTCTCGGCAGCAATCTCACTCATGCGCAAGGCATAGTCGAAGAGGGTGTAGAGTTTGGGCGTTGTCTTCTCTGTGATTTCCAGTCCGATGATACCGGAGAAAGCGTCGGCGTAGGTGGTGGCCTTCAGGGGCGTGTCGGCAGAAGCCTGCTCGGCAGCCTCCGTAGAACGCTGTAGTTTTCCCCAGGCATATTGGAGATAATCGTTGATATACTGCACCGACGAGCCTTGCTTGGGCGGTGCAGGTAGGAACTTCACCGCATTAGGCACATCCTGGGCGTACAGACTGAACACGCCACAGAGCAGACAGACGCTGACAATAATACTGAGTCTTCTTTTCATTTGATAATTATTAATGTACTAAGAAGTAGACATACACCGTAAGGCCGGCCATGACGATGCTGACCATCGACATCAGTTTGATGAGGATGTTCAGTGAGGGACCGGAGGTATCCTTGAACGGATCGCCTACCGTATCACCTACGATACAGGCCTTATGGGCAAAGGAACCCTTGCCTCCGAAGTTGCCTTCTTCAATATTCTTCTTTGCATTGTCCCAGGCACCTCCGGCATTAGCCATGAAGACTGCCAGGGTGAAGCCGCCGGCCAAACCACCTACGAGGAGGCCGAGAACACCTGCTACATCAAGCACACAACCTACAACGATTGGGATGATGATGGCGAGAATAGAGGGGACAATCATCTCGTGTTGGGCAGCACGGGTAGAGATTTCTACACAACGGCCATAATCAGGCGTGCCTGTTCCTTCGAGGATACCGGCAATCTCCTTGAACTGACGACGTACCTCCTGTACCATCTTCTCGGCAGCACGACCTACAGCCTCCATGGTCATACCGCAGAACAGGAAGGCAGCCATAGCACCGATAAAGGCACCTACGAGCACCTTCGGGTTCATCAGGTTGATCTGGAAGTAATTCATGAAGTCGGGGATCGTGGCATTGGCAGCATCGATCACTTCGCCTGCCACATTCTTGATAGGACGGCCTGCTTGAGCCATGGCAATCTTAATCTCCTCAATATAAGAGGCGAGCAGGGCGAGGGCAGTGAGGGCAGCAGAGCCGATGGCGAAGCCCTTACCTGTAGCAGCAGTGGTGTTGCCAAGAGCATCGAGGGCATCGGTACGATGACGTACCTCTTCGCCCAACTGACACATCTCTGCGTTACCACCTGCGTTATCGGCGATGGGGCCATATGCATCCGTAGCCAGGGTGATGCCTAAGGTAGAGAGCATGCCGACTGCTGCGATACCGATACCATAGAGACCTTGAGCCAGTGCTGAGGGTGTCATTTCGAAATTAAAGCGGTTAGCACAGAGATAGCTGAGCATGATTGCTACACCAATCGTGATGACGGGGATACAGGTAGAAATCATACCTGTGCCTATACCTTTAATAATAACAGTAGCGGCACCTGTCTGTCCTGCCTCAGAGATTTTCTGTGTAGGCTTATAGGAATGAGAGGTGTAGTATTCGGTAGCCTGTCCGATAATCACACCGGCAGCCAGACCGGAGATCACAGAGAAGGAAAGACCAAGCCAGTTATCGATATCGAGGAATTTGAGTATGCCGAAGGTTGCTACAGCAATGAGGACGGCACTGATATTCGTTCCGAGAGAGAGCGAGTGGAGCAGATCCTTCATCGTGGCGCCCTCCTTGGTACGTACCAGGAAGATACCTAACAGAGAGAGGAATACGCCTACAGCGGCAATAATCATCGGGGCGATGACGGCCTTGAGCTGCATACCGTCGACAGCACTTGCTGCAAAGGCTGAAGCACCCAGGGCGGCGGTAGACAATACGGAGCCGCAATAGCTCTCGTAGAGGTCGGCACCCATACCAGCCACATCACCAACATTATCGCCTACGTTATCGGCAATGGTAGCGGGGTTACGCGGATCGTCCTCAGGAATATCAGCTTCGACCTTACCCACGATATCAGCACCTACATCGGCTGCCTTGGTATAGATACCGCCACCTACACGGGCAAACAGCGCCTGTGTAGAAGCACCCATACCGAAGGTCAGCATCGTGGTCGTGATGGTGATAAGGGCCATCTGGTCGTCCTGATAGAAATAGTTGAGAACGATGAACCAGATCGCAATATCGAGCAGACCAAGACCTACGACCGTCAAGCCCATGACGGCACCTGAACGGAAGGCGATCTTAAGACCGGCATCGAGACTCTGGCGTGCTGCATTAGCCGTACGGGCAGAAGCGTAGGTGGCGGTCTTCATACCGAAGAATCCAGCCAGTCCTGAGAAGAAACCGCCTGTCAGGAAGGCAAACGGTACCCAGGGGTTCTGTACGTTCAGACCATACGCCATGAAGGCGAACAGGGCACAGAGCACCACAAAGACGATACATACTACTTTGTACTGCTGCTTTAGATAAGCCATAGCACCTTTGCGCACGAAGAGCGCAATCTCTTTCATTCGTGGCGTACCTTCGTCAGCCTTCATCATGCTGCGGAAGAAATAATACGCCATACCCAGTGCCACCACCGATGCGATGGGCACGAGCCAGAATACTGATGGAATGTTCATAGGTTTGAGTTATTAGTTGTTTGTTGAATGATTATTCGTCTACATATTCAATGAGTCCGGCAGCTTCATCTTCGGGATCTTCACTGCCCAGATCCATCATCGTAGAATAGTTGTCCTCGTTGATCTCATCGTCGTTGGGGTCCTCGACCTCGCTCTCATCATCCTCCTCGTCGTGGGATACGTAGTTGTCTTCTACTTCGAAGTCCTCATCGTCGTCTCCCTCAACGCCTTCTTCGCCCTCAGGTTTGCTGGAGAACTGCATGCGGAGCTTCTCTTGTTCGGGCTTGACCTTAGCGAAGATAGCCTCAACCCAACCACCTTTCTCTACTTCGAGCACATCGAAGCCATCCTCCACCTTCTTCTCGTACATGCCGCCTTTTTTGTGCAGACGGTCCTTCGGAAGGGTGGTAGTGGAGATATCGAAACCACTGAGGATAATGTCCTGTACTGACTGCGACAGAGAGTCCCAGCCGCCACCGAAGTTACGGTCGAGTACCTCAACCAGTTTGGCGGCAGAGATATGACGGATGTTCTCGTAGGTGAGATCGGTGACACGCATGATGGGGCGCTTCTTAATGGCCCATGCGAACTTCAGACTCTCGTCAAACTTAATCTGGGCGACCTTATAGCCACGCTTTTCATAGCTTTTCTTGGCAGCCATGAAGTCTTCCTTGATCTCCTCAATCAGGAAAGCACTCTTGAAGATGTCCAAGTAATGCTGTATGTTTTCTTTTACTTCTGCGTCTTTCGTTGCGGCTTCCCACATGCGGAATACATCATTCTCTTGAATGTCCCATACGCTGCTCTTGGTGACAGCCTTAATGGAAAGGGACGGATTGCTCTCTGGTTGCTGTTGTTTTGTTCTTGCCATATATTTATGCTTTTTGACTGCAAATGTAACCACTTTATTTTTTATTAGCAAGTTTTTAGGTGATATTTTTTGTTATTTTCGCATTTTTGTTTAATTTTGCCGAAGATTTTATGGCACAACCACTGGCTGAAAGACTTCGACCTCGCACTTTGGATGAGTATATCGGACAAGAACATCTTGTCGGTGAGGGGGCTGTCCTGCGGAAAATGATCGACGCAGGACGTATCCCGTCGTTTATCCTTTGGGGACCTCCAGGCGTAGGGAAGACCACTCTGGCACAGATCATCGCCCACAAGTTAGAGACACCTTTTTATACGTTGTCGGCTGTTACCAGTGGTGTGAAGGATGTGCGTGAGGTAATAGAGAAGGCCCAGAAGGGTCGTTTCTTCAACGAAGCGTCACCCATCTTGTTTATCGACGAGATACACCGTTTCTCAAAGTCGCAGCAGGATTCGCTGTTGGGCGCTGTGGAGAAAGGTATCGTCACGTTGATTGGTGCTACGACGGAGAATCCCTCGTTTGAGGTGATAAGGCCCTTGCTGTCGCGCTGTCAGTTGTATGTTCTGAAGTCATTGGAGAAAGATGATCTGTTGAAACTGCTCGACAGAGCCATCCATACCGATGTGATTCTGAAGGAGCGTAACATCCAGTTGAAAGAGACGAACGCTCTGCTGAGGTATAGTGGGGGCGATGCGCGTAAGCTGCTGAATATCTTGGAGTTGGTGGTTGAGGCAGAAGTTTCGGATGAAGTTGTTGTGACGGATGAGATTGTGGTGAACAGACTGCAACAGAATCCGTTGGCATACGACAAGGATGGCGAGATGCACTACGATATCATCTCAGCCTTTATCAAGAGCATCCGGGGCTCTGATCCTGATGCTGCCCTGTATTGGTTGGCAAGGATGATCGAGGGTGGGGAGGATCCTCAGTTTATTGCGCGCAGACTGGTCATCAGTGCTGCAGAGGATATTGGACTGGCAAACCCCAATGCCCTGTTGCTGGCAAATGCTGCCTTCGATGCCGTGATGAAGATCGGGTGGCCTGAAGGAAGGATTCCTTTGGCAGAGGCAACGGTCTATCTGGCCACATCGCCCAAGAGTAACAGTGCCTATCTGGGTGTTGACGCTGCCCTCGATTTAGTCAGACGAACAGGTAACCAACCTGTACCGCTGCCTATCAGGAACGCGCCGACGCAGTTGATGAAGGATCTGGGTTATCACGACGGCTATCAGTATCCTCACGACTATCCAGGACATTTTACGCCTCAGCAATATCTGCCAGATGCCTTGGTGAATGAACGGATCTGGCATGGACAGCATAGTCCGGCGGAAGAAAAACTCTATGAACGGATGGTGAGTTATTGGGGGAAGAGGTACGAAGATTGAAGATTGAAAGTTAAAAATTGAAGATTGAAATATGGCAGAACAAAACAATAACCAGAGAAGACAGCGCAGACAGCAGCCTGTAGATAATACCTATGGACATTTGCAGCCGCAGGCTCCGGATGTGGAGCGGGCTGTGCTGGGTGCCCTGATGATTGATAAGGATGCGTATGCCGTAGTGTGTGAGATCCTACGACCAGAGAGCTTCTACGAACCCCGTCACCAGATGGTTTATACCGCCATCCGTGACCTGAGTATGGCAGAACGTCCTGTTGATGTGCTCACCGTAACGGAACAGTTGGCGAAGTTGGGAACACTCGACGAGGTGGGTGGTCCGGGTTATGTGGCAGAATTGAGCTCGCGTGTGGCTTCTTCGGCCAATATCGAGTATCATGCGAATATCATTGCCCAGAAATCACTGGCTCGTCAACTCATATCCTTTGCCAGTGTCATAGAGACAAAGGCCTTTGACGAGACCATTGATGTGGAGGATCTGATGCAGGAGGCCGAAGGATCGCTCTTCGAACTCTCGCAACGGAATATGAAGAAGGATTATACCGCTATCGATCCCGTGATCAAACAGGCGCTGGATGTGATTTCGAAAGCAGCGCAGAACACGGATGGATTGACGGGTGTCTCGACGGGTTACTACAAGCTCGATGATATCACCAGCGGTTGGCAGGCCTCTGACTTAGTGATTATTGCTGGTCGTCCTGCGATGGGTAAGACCTCTTTCGCCCTCTCTATGGCGAAGAACATTGCTGCCGATATGCATGTGCCGATGGCGTTCTTCTCGTTGGAAATGTCGAATGTGCAGTTGGTGAACCGTCTGATCTCGAATGCCTGTGAGATTCAGGGTTCTAAGATCCTGAACGGACAACTGCATCGCGATGAGTGGGATCGTCTGGATAAACGCATTAACAACTTGTTGGGTGCCCCCCTGTATATCGACGATACCCCAGGACTATCGGTCTTTGAGTTACGTACAAAGGCCCGTCGTCTGGTGAGGGAACATGGGGTGAAGCTGATTATGATCGACTATCTGCAGCTGATGAATGCCAATGGTATGCGTTTCTCCTCACGACAGGAGGAGGTATCCACCATCTCGCGTTCGCTGAAAGGACTGGCCAAGGAGTTGGATATCCCTATTCTGGCGCTGAGTCAGTTGAATCGTGGTGTGGAAAGTCGTGAGGGTTTGGAAGGAAAGCGTCCGCAGCTGTCCGACTTGCGTGAGTCGGGTGCCATCGAGCAGGATGCGGATATGGTGATCTTCGTACATCGTCCTGAATACTATCATATCTATCAGGATGACAATGGCCGTGATCTTCATGGTATGGCTCAGATTATCATTGCGAAGCATCGTAAGGGTGCTACGGGCGATGTGTTGTTGACGTTCCGTGGTGAATATACCCGTTTTGAGAATCCTGAGGATCGTCAGTTGGGTAACAGAGCACCTGCTGATGGTGGTGAGATTGTCGGCTCAAAGATTAACGGTGATATGCCGATTCCACCTCCAGAGATAAATGATGGTCCGATGCCATTCTAATTAACAATAAATCCCGCCATTGGCGGGATTCTTTATTTGTATTTCTCTATCAGACTTTCTGCTTGTGGGGATCCCATCGACTGCGCCTTCTGGAGATTGGCGATGCCCTCTGCCTTCTGTCCCTTCAGACATTGGGCGAGTCCCAGGAACAGGTATCCGTCGCTGTTGTCGGGTTCAATGGCAATACATTCCTTCGATGTGGCGATGGCATCGTCGTATAGTCCGACACGTACTTGTAAGGAGGCTTTCTCCGCATAATAAAGTGTCTCTTGCGGATTGAGTTGGATGGCACGGTCGATATCGTTCAGGGCCTGCTGGTAAAGACGTCCCTCGATGTCGGCCTGATGACGGATATAGTAGAAGTTATCGTTGATGGTAGCCTTCATCAGCTCCTCATAATCGTTCATGTCGCTGATAGCATCACGGAATTTCCCTGCATTCCTGCGAGCCTGTGCTCTGGCCCAGATATAGGGGGCTGCCTCTTTGAGATATGGACGCGAGAAGGTGTTGATGGTGCTGTCCATCAAAGCCAGCATGGCAGTGGTGTCCTTAAGCATCTCCTTACATTTGGCGGCACTGTAGAAGATTTCCGCACTACGCAGGTCGGAGTTTGTCAGATCGTTGTAGATGGTATAGGCCTCGTCGTATTTCTGTTGAGCATAGAGGATATCACCCTCCAGTTTCCGATAGGTGGACTGAGGATTCATACTACTGGCAGTGCGTACCTCACTCAATGCCTTGTCGAGACTCCAGTTTGCGTAGGGCTGGTTGCTTTGGAAGATCTCCTTGTTGTAGATCAGACGGGCATAGTTGAAGTGGGCATCGTCTTTCCGGTCTGCCAGTTTGATATACTGTTCCATATCACGCTCTGCCGCAGCGAACTCACTACCACTGACTTCCATCTGGGCACGATAGGAATAGCCGTCAGGAGCGTTAGGGAACTTGGCGATGAAGTCGTGTACCATCGTAGCATAGGTCATAGAATCGACCGTTGTACTGGCCAGATAGATGGCCACGTTAGCCTCTTTGATATCGTCGGGCAACTCTTTCTTGATGGTGGTCTGTTGCAGACTACTCTCACTCATGCCGAAACCTGAGATACGTAGGGAGTCAGCAAAACGGGCGCTGACGGCATAGCTCAGACTGTCGTTGGCCGCTGCAGGCTGCTGCATCATGCCCAGCACCTCTCCTGCATCGTTCAGCAAAGGACAACTGACCGTATTCTCCGGCATCGTCATAGCCACTGTGTAGTAATCGTATTGCTCCTGGAACTTCTCCGACTTACGAACAACACCGTTCTTGAGGGTCTTGACCTCACGATAGGGCAACAGCCAGACGTTACTTCCAACAGATGCCGTAGATGAAGCTAAAGGCAGGGGTTGTGACTTCCCTTGCACACGAAACTTCACGACATCATACATATCGTTGACACCGATGATGCTGAGTACGGGCATCTCCTTGCCCTGTGGATCGATGATGATGGCACGCGATGCACCTTTGAATGGTGTGTAGTTGCTGACCGCCTCACCGTTGCTACCGGTAAAGAAACCGTTGGTGCTGGCTATCAGCGAACCGTCAGGTGCAAATGTCTTCAGTGTAAACACTGATTTCGTAGCCTTCTTCACCCATGCAGGCTGCGCGTGTAAGGGTGAAAAGGTAAGAAGGTGAAAAAGTGAAATACTCATCACCAACTTAAATACATTATTATTAAATATTGTTCTCATATTTATACTGTTTCTATATTATTATCTTTCTCACTTTCTCACCTTTAATAGTTGTTTGGCGTTCTGGATAGCAGCATCTGATACGTCGCTGCCACTGAGCATCTGGGCGATCTCCTGGATACGCTGTTCTGGAGACAGTTCTGTCATGCGACTGATAGTGCCTGAGGCCGTCTCCTGCTTCTCAACTTTATAGTGACTGGCACCTAAGGCAGCAATCTGCGGCAGGTGGGTGATGCTGATGACCTGCCGTTCGTTCTTGCCCATCTCCTGCATCATCTGTGCCATCTGTTCGGCAATCTTTCCGCTGACACCAGTATCAATCTCATCGAAGATAATGGTTGGCAGTTTCACGGTGCCGCTGATCATCGCCTTCAGCGCCAGCATTACACGGGCAATCTCTCCACCTGAGGCAACCTGGGAAACCGGTTGGAGTGGGGTAGAACTGTTGGCGCTGAACAGGAAGGCAACTTTATCTTGACCGTTCTGTCCAAGGCACTCCTGGATCATCTGAATACCAAATTGTACATGGGGCATACCTAAAGGAACGAGTCGTGTCTGCATCTCCTTCTCCACCTGGCGGGCAGCCTTCGTACGCAGTTTGGTCAGGGCATCGGCTTGTTTGCAGGCTTCTGCTTTCAGCTTCTTGCATTGGGCTTCATACTCTGCTAAGGCTTCGTCACTGTTTTCGAGATGACTCAGCTGACGTTTCAGTTCCTCACGCTTGGCAATGAGTTCTCCAACGGTCTCTACATGGTATTTCTTCTCCAGATCGTAGAGCTTGTCAAGACGCGCATTGATGCTGTCGAGCTCCGCAGGGTCGAAATCGATGCTCTCTTGGAGGGCACTCACTTCGCTGGCGATATCCTTCAGTTCGATATAGCTGCTGTCGAGACGCTCCGCCAGTTCTGCAACTGCAGGAAACACCTGTTCAATCCCCTGAAGGGCAGAACGGGCATTGCGCAGGGACTCCACGATACCTGTGGTATCTGCCGAGAGGGCATTGTCTGCCGTATAGAGGGCACCTTTGATGTCTTCCGAATGGGTCATCATCTCACTGCGCTGCTCTAATTCCTCCTGTTCGTCCTCCTGTAGATTGGCCTGCGTCAGTTCGTTATACTGGAACTGCAGGAAATCTGTGTTCTGACGGTTACGTTCGATATCCTCCCTCAGGGCACAAAGTTCCTTTTCCGCAACTTGATACTGACTATATACCTTTTGATAGTTGTTCAACTGTTCACCATCTTCCGCAATGATGTCGACCACGTTGAGCTGGAAGTCCTGTTTGTTAAGCAACAGGTTCTGGTGCTGGGAGTGGACATCTACCAACCTATCGCCCAGTTCTTTCAGCATCGAGAGCTGTACGGGTGTATCATTGATAAAAGCCCTGCTCTTTCCTGCCGCAGTCAGTTCGCGACGGATGATGCAGTCGTCAGCATCGTATTCTATATCATTCTCCATGAAGAACGGTTCCATGTCATAGCGCGAGAGGTCGAAGTGAGCCTCGATCACGCATCTGTCGGCCCCTTGCTTGATTGACTTCGAGTCAGCTCGTTGTCCAAGAAGCAGACCGATGGCACCGAGGATGATACTCTTACCTGCACCAGTCTCACCCGTGATGACAGAGAAACCTTGACGGAACTCAATGTTCAGTTCATCAATCAGCGTGAAGTTCTTGATATATAAATGCTTAAGCATTGTACAATTTGCGATTAGATAGTTAATGTTTGATAACGTCCCAACTGTTGCTTTGCGAGGCGTTAATAGCCATCAGCAGTTCGTAGATGCGTTCTTTTTCCTTCTGTGTTCCCTTACCCTTGTAGATATTGCCGAGTTCGTCTTTCTTATAATCGGTCCAAATCTGTGGCAACAGACTAAGCGGCTTATCCTCGTGGGCTTTCTTCAGATCATTCTCCAGAGCATCTGAGATCTCCGTTCGTCCACGTTCGGCATTGTTTGCCATCTCATCGAGTCCTTTGCGATAGTAGTCGTACTGCAACTGACGGAAGGGGCGCATGGCCTCGTCGAGATAATCGTTGATAATCGAAAAACGGTTCCTACTGTCCTCGAAGGATTTCCATCCTGTAAAGCCGAGACTCTGGGTGTTGTTCACCAGGTTCAGACATCGCTGGAGGATATCGGTGCCTCCCATCGGTGCGAAACTGTCAAGGTCGATGCCTATGATCAGATAGGCATAGTAGGCTATGAGAGCTGTCAACTGGTTGTCGACGATCTCGTCGTTATAGTTCAACTGGTCGAACAGTTGGTAGTCGAAGCTGAAGTCCGCGTCCCTATTATTATATAAGGTGGTGGTGTAGGAGGCATTATAGACGGGGCGGTTTGCCTGAATCAGGGCCGTACACATAAAGCGGTTATCCTCCTTGACGTATTTGTTGACGGTAATGTTGAAGGTGCATTGAATCCGTTCGTTCTTCTGGAACTGAAGGTTGGTCCACTGACGGTCGTTGATAAACTGCTCTAGATTCTGTTGCAGGTTCTCGAACACGCTGACATCGGTTCCCTCAATCTGACTGTGGTTGATATTGACTTTAACTTGCAGTTCCTGGGCGTGTAAGGGTGATAAAGTGAAAAGGTGAGAAAGTAAAATACTTCCCACCAATACACATATTCTGATGTCCTTACTAATACTCATTATCTCACTTCTGCATGGCTTCGCGCAGACGGATACGCGTCAGTACTTGTTTGGTGTTATAAGTGAAGTCGCCTGACAGGATCCAACTGTAATAGCCTGGATCAATGCGCAGCACATCTGCCACAGGGATGCCTTTATGCTTACCGAAGTTAAACACCTCCGTCAGCTGCGGGTTGCCATCCTTGTCGAGTACAGGCTTACCATAGCGGTCCTTCACCTCTCCCCATACAATGCGTCCAGCAAAATCGATGTTGTTGTTGGTCTTTGAGAATGCCGCCAACTGGTTCATGTCGTTCTCCAGTACCTTCTCTGCATCCTCGTTGGCACCTGGGGCGTATTTGTCGAGCTGCCCCATCAGCACACGATAGGTGGCCTCTGTATCCTGATCAGCACGGTGTGCCTCAAAGTCCTCCTCCATCTTCCGTCCACAATAGAACTTATACGCAGCTGCCAGGTTACGGCGCTCCATCTTGTGGAAAATGGTCTGTGCATCTATCAGACGGCATTTCGAGAAGTCGAAGTCAATGCCTGCTCTCAGGAACTCCTCTGCCAGCAAGGGAATATCGAAGTGGTTGGAGTTGAATCCCGCAAAGTCGCAGCCCGTAAACTTATCGGCCAGTGTTTGTCCGAGTTGTTTAAAGGTGGGTTTGTCCTTCACATCCGCATTCGTGATACCTGTCAGTTGCTCCACTTCCTGAGGGATAGGCTTCTCAGGGTTCACCAGTTCGTTACCCCGTTCTTCCTCACCGTTGGGGAGCACCTTAATATAGGATATCTGGATGATGCGATCCTTGACGAGATCAAGACCCGTCGTCTCCAGATCGAAGATGACGAGTGGCTTCTGCAGATTCAGTTTCATCGCTTAATCATTAATCAGCATGGGCATCATCAGCATCAGCACATCCTGTTGATCTGGCTGCTCTGAGGGCAGTACAATGCCAGCACGACTGGGATCTGCCAACTGAATGATAACCTCAGGACAATCGAAGTTGCTCAGCACCTCAATGAAAGAAGAACCCTTGAATCCGATGCTCATCGGCTGTCCGTTGTATTCGCATACCATACGCTCTGTAGCTGTCTTTGAGAAGTCGTAGTCTTCTGCGTCGAGCTGCAGGGTCGAACCCTCTACATGGAAACGGATCAGGTTGCTGGAGTCGTTGGCAAAGGGCTGTACGCGGCGCAGGGCTGCCAGCAGTCCGAGACGGTCAACGCGCAACTCGTTAGGATTGGCTTGAGGGATCACTGAGTTATAGTTGGGGAAGCGTCCTTCAATCAGTCTGCACTGGATGGTGCCGTCGCCATAGTTGATCTCTGCATTACGGTCGTCGAAACGGATGATGACATCACCACCGTCCTTACCCAGCAGGTTCTTCAGCAGGTTGGCGGGCTTCTTCGGCAGGATAAATGATGAAGGCTGCTCACTATGAACGCAGAAGATCTTATTGCGCACCAGCTTGTGTCCATCACTGGCAACGATAGCCAGACAGTCGGGTGTCAGATCGAAGTACATACCGTTCATCACGGGGCGCAATTCATCTTGTGCGGTAGCGAAGAGGGTACGGGTGATGTTCTCTGCCAGGATGGCGTTGGGCATGGTGATCACCGTCGCGTTGTCGCTGACGGGCTGTACCATCGGGAACTCATCGGCATTATCGATGGGCAGGGAGAACAAACCGTTCTGGTAGCTGATCTTCACAAGACTCTTTTCCAGATTCACATCGAAGGTGATAGGCTGCTCCGAAATACCCTTCACGGCATCCAGCAGGTTGTTGTTGCCAATAGCAAAGCGGCAGGCGCCGTCGCTCTCAGTCAACTCGAGCTGGGTCTTCATCACGTTCTCACTGTCCGACGCCGTCAGGCGCAGGATGTTGTCATTGATATCAAAGACAAAGTCGCCGAGGATAGGCAGGGCGTTCTTGCTGTTGATGACTCTTGAAAGAGCAGTCAGTTTGCTGCTTAATGCTGTGCTTGATAATGTAAATCGCATAATTTATTAGTTTTCTAATTGTTGTTACCTATTTAATTATTGAGGACAAAATTACAAAAAAACGTTGTAATGAACAAAATTTTTTAGAGAAAATGATGTGTTTCAAACTATTTTTAGTAATTTCGCCACGTGAAAATGGAAAATTCAACAAATAAAAACAATTAAGTAATGGAATTAACAGGTAAAATTATTGCCGTTATGGCAGCACAAAGTGGCGTGTCAGCACGCACAGGAAACTCATGGATGTCTCAGGATTATGTGATAGAGGTTCCCGGACAGTATCCTCGTAAATGTCTTTTCCGCATCTTCGGTGAAGACCGTATCAAGCAGTTTAATATCCAGCAGGGTGAGGATCTGACGGTGCAGTTCGATATCGATGCCCATGAGTTCAATGGTCGTTGGTTCAACGATATCCGTGCCTATAATATCATTCGCGGTCAGGTACAGCAGCCTGCAGCAGCTCCTGCCGATGCCGCATTCCCACCAGCAGGTGGTGCTACCTCTCCATTCCCTCCTGCTCAGGAGCCGGCTTCAGAGGGTGGCAGCGCAGACGACCTGCCCTTTTAGGAAGTGAAAAGAGAAAAGTGAAAAGTAAAAAGTAATCCCCAGCCAAGCGGCTGGGGATTATTGTTTGTTATCCGTTCATCGACAACAGGAACTCCTCGTTGGAGCGTGTTGTCACCAGTCGGTCGCGGATGGTATTCATTGCCTCAATGGGGTTCATCTCGGCAATGAACTTGCGGATGATCCACATGCGGTTGAGCGTCGTCTCGTCATGCAGCAGATCGTCGCGACGAGTAGATGACTGTACCAGGTCGATAGCTGGGAAGATACGCTTGTTCGAGAGCGAGCGGTTCAGCTGGATCTCAGAGTTACCTGTACCCTTGAACTCCTCGAAGATCACCTCGTCCATCTTAGAACCGGTATCCACCAGAGCAGTAGCGATGATCGTGAGTGATCCGCCACCCTCGATGTTACGGGCAGCACCGAAGAATCGCTTCGGCTTCTGCAGGGCGTTGGCATCAACACCACCGGTAAGCACCTTACCAGAGGCAGGAGCCACCGTATTATAGGCACGTGCCAGACGGGTGATAGAATCGAGGAAGATCACGACATCGTGTCCGCACTCAACCATACGCTTGGCCTTCTCCAGCACGATACCAGCGATCTTCACATGACGGTCGGCGGGCTCGTCGAAGGTAGAGGCGATCACCTCTGCATCTACGGTGCGGGCCATATCCGTCACCTCCTCAGGACGCTCGTCGATGAGCAGCATCATGATATAAGCTTCAGGATGGTTGGCAGCAATAGCGTTGGCGATATCCTTCATGAGGATGGTCTTACCAGTCTTTGGCTGGGCTACGATGAGCGCACGCTGTCCCTTACCGATTGGTGAGAACAGGTCTACGATACGTACGCTGGGATTCGTCGTTCCCTTGTCGCCACAGAGTGTGAACTTCTCCTCAGGGAAGAGGGGTGTCAGGTGCTCAAAGGCCACACGGTCGCGTACCTCACTAGGCTCACGTCCGTTAATGCTCTTCACCGTCGACAGCGCGAAGTACTTCTCATTCTCATGGGGCGGACGAACGGTGCACTCCACCACGTCACCCGTCTTCAGTCCGTACTTCTTAATCTGCTGGGGCGATACGTAGATATCGTCTGGCGATGACAGATAGTTGTAGTCTGAACTGCGCAGGAATCCGTATCCATCGGTCAGGCACTCCAGCACACCGTTTCCTGTGATGATATCGGCGAAATCGTACTTGACGGAGACACTGCTTGCTACAGGCTGCTGACGTGCGAAGGCGGGCTCAGCCTCACCCTGCTGCTGCACCATCGGACGGTCGAAGATATCGAGAGTGGGGATGGCACCCTGATCCTCGATGGGGATATCGATGGTCGTGATGAAGTCGGTACCGTCACCTGGATCACCCATCCATACACCGTTCTCATCCACGGCGTCTTGTAGCTGCTCGGTGTTGTTGTTGCTGTTGTTATGACTCGACATCTTCTCACGCAACTGTTCAATGACGTTGGTTGTATCCGTCTCCTCACCACCGACAGCAAACTCGGCTGCCTCTGGTACGACATCGGCGAGGTCTGGCTCTGCTGCTGCTTCAGCGACGGCTTTAGCGGCTTCTTCTGCGGCTGCTCTTGCTGCGGCCTCCTCAGCCTCCTTCAGGGCCTTGGGCTTTCTGCCGCGACGCTTAGGAGCCTCTGCCACAGGAGCCTCTGCTACGGGAGCAGCCTCTTCCTGAGGTGCGGGCAGCGGATTGTCGCTGAAGAGCGAAGGCGTCTCCACCTTGGCGCCCGATTTCCTGTTGGCCATCGAGTCAAGATTCTCACCTTCATTGCCTTTTACAGTGTACACCTTGTTCGTATCTTTTTTTGCAATACGTGTCCTCTTACGTTTGGGCGCTTCTTCTGATGAGGCTGCACTTTCAGCTGCCTTGTCAAGAATGGCGTAGACAACGTCTTCCATCTGATCATTGGGAGAAACCTTAATCCCAAGCTGATCAGCAATACCCACAAGCTGGGGTATCTCCATAGATTCTAATTCTTCTTTTGTATACATACAATTAATGTATTTAATGCAGTTATGATTCCGAAAAAATAATGTGGAAACGCTTCTCGATTGGAAGCATTGTTTTGAAAAACGATGCAAAGGTACGCATATTTTTGTGAACCACCAAATATTTTTGGATTTTTTTCACTACCTTTGCACCCAAATTGATATAAGATGGAGATTAAGAAAGCAGAATTTACATTGAGTGCTCCGATGGAGTCGATGTGTCCGAAGGACAATAAACCCGAGTATGCGTTCATCGGTCGATCGAACGTAGGTAAGTCGAGTCTGATCAATATGCTCACGGGCAAGAAGAATCTGGCCAAGACCAGTGCCACCCCAGGTAAGACGTTGCTTATCAATCACTTTATTATTAATAATGAGTGGTATCTGGTCGACCTGCCTGGCTACGGCTTTGCCAAACGTTCGAAGAAGGAGTTGCAGAAGCTCGATCAGATGATCAACGGCTATATTCTCCAGCGCGAACAGCTGGTAAATGTGTTCCTGTTGATCGATATCCGATTGGAGGCGCAGAAGATCGACCTGGAATTCATCAACTGGCTCGGAACCAGTGGCGTTCCCTTTGCCATCATCTTCACGAAGGCCGATAAACTGAGTGCCACTAAGGCTAAGCAGAATGTAGAAGCCTATAAGAAAGTGCTCAGTGAAACGTGGGAGGAACTGCCACCGATTTTTGTCACCTCGTCAGAAAAGAAACAAGGCCGCGAGGAGGTTTTGGATTACATCGAAAAATGTAATCATCTCTAAATTGTCAATTATTAATTATCAATTGTCAATTAGAAAATGGCGAAGGAGAATCCATATTTAGACGTGCAACACCTGACGAAATCGTTTGGTTCGCTGGTGCTGTTTCGCGATATCTGCTTTTCGATAGCCGAAGGACAGAAGGTGGGTCTTATTGCCAAAAACGGTACGGGTAAGTCTACGTTGCTCTCCATCCTCTCTGGTAAGGAGGGTTACGATCAGGGTGATATCATCTTCCGTCGCGATCTGAAGGTGGGTATGCTGGAGCAGGCGCCTGATTTCGACCCCAACGAGAGTGTGCTCGATGCTTGCTTTAATCATGAGGGCGACCCCGATAAGGTGCTGAAAGCCAAGCAGATCCTGACGCAGTTGAAAATCCGTGACCTCAACCAACCGATGGGGCAGCTCAGCGGCGGTCAGCAGAAACGAGTGGCTCTGGCCAATGTGCTGATTACCGATCCTGACCTGCTCATCCTCGACGAGCCCACCAACCATTTGGACCTTGAGATGATCGAGTGGTTGGAAGGCTATCTGAACCGAGGTAACAAAACGCTGCTGATGGTCACCCACGACCGTTTCTTCCTCGATCGGGTGTGTACAGTGATTCTTGAACTCGACGACCAGACCATCTACACCTATCGTGGCAACTACAGCTACTATCTCGAAAAACGTCAGGAGCGCATCGACAACCGTCGTGCCGAGATTGCCCGCGCTAACAACCTCTATCGCACCGAACTGGAGTGGATGCGTCGTATGCCGCAGGCGCGTGGTCATAAGGCCCGCTACCGTGAGGAGGCTTTCTATGAACTGGAAAAGATAGCCAAACAGCGCATCGAAGAACGACAGATTCGTCTGAAGTCGCGTAATGTGTATATCGGGAGCAAGATTTTTGAGTGCCAGTATGTGTCGAAAGCCTTCGATGACCTTGTGATTCTTAAAGACTTCTACTATAACTTCTCACGCTTCGAGAAGATGGGTATTGTGGGCAATAACGGAACGGGCAAGTCTACCTTCATCAAAATGCTTTTGGGAATGGTGCCGCCCGATAGCGGTAAGTACGATATCGGCGATACCGTACGCTTCGGCTACTTCTCGCAAGATGGACTTCAGTTCGATAGCCAGATGAAAGTCATCGACGTGGTGAAGGACATTGCCGAATACATTGACATGGGTGGTGGCAAACACCTCACGGCCTCGCAATTCCTGCAGCATTTCCTCTTCACCCCCGAGCAGCAGCACAACTACGTGTACAAGCTCTCTGGTGGTGAGCGCCGCAAACTCTACCTCTGTACAGTGCTGATGAAGAATCCCAACTTCCTCGTGCTCGACGAGCCGACGAACGATCTCGACATTGTCACCCTACAGATTCTCGAAGAATACCTGCAAGACTTCCCTGGCTGCGTCATCGTGGTCAGTCACGACCGTTACTTCATGGATAAGGTGGTCGATCACCTCTTGGTTTTCAAAGGCAACGGCGACATCAAGGATTTCCCTGGAAACTATACGCAGTATCGGGAATGGAATGCTTTGCAGCCTAAAGAGGCAAAGCCTCAGAGTGCCTCAAAACCTTCAAGTGAACCCCAACCATCGAATGAGACGCGAGAGACGAAGCGCAAGCTTAGCTACAAGGAAAAGCGTGAGATGGAACAGCTGGAGAAAGACATCGAGGTGCTGGAGACAGAGAAGAAGCAGATAGAGGAAGCCCTCTGTGGTGGCACCACCTCTGTAGAAGACATCACAACAATGAGCAAGCGCTTGCCCGTTCTCAACGACGAGCTCGACGAGAAGTCCATGCGCTGGCTGGAACTGTCGGAGATTGAAAATTGAAAATTATGATACAACAACAATATTCATCGCAACTGCTGGAGCGGGCAGTACAGGAATTTGCCAAGCTCCCTGGCATCGGACGTAAGACCGCTCTTCGTCTGGTGCTCTGGATGCTCCGTCAGGACGATGCCGACGTGGAGCAGTTTGCTGAGGCCGTCCGTCAACTGAAACAGGAGGTGAAATACTGTCACACCTGTCACAACATCAGCGACAGCGATACCTGTCCCATCTGTGCCGATCAGCGTCGCGACAGCTCGCTGGTCTGTGTGGTGGAGAATATCCAGGATGTGATGGCCATCGAGAACACCCAACAGTATCATGGCCTCTATCATGTGCTGGGGGGTATCATCTCTCCAATGGACGGCATCGGTCCCAGCGACATCGAGATCGATTCCCTCATCCAGCGTGTGGCCGAAGGTGGTGTGAAGGAGGTGATCCTCGCCCTGAGTCCTACCATGGAGGGCGACACCACCAACTTTTACATCTATCGCAAGCTGGCAGCCTACAACGTCAAGGTCAGCGTCATCGCCCGTGGCGTCGCTATAGGCAACGAACTCGAATATACCGACGAGGTCACGCTGGGCCAGTCGATTACCAACCGAACTATTTTTGAAGGAGCATAAGATATGAAACAGATTAGTAAGATACTGATGATTGTATATATGGTGCTGGTGGCCATCGCCCTGGGCATCATCGTACTCTACGAGACAGATACGCTCGAAGCTGGCATCTGGGCCACCGAGGAACAGTCGAAGTTCCTGTTCACCACGCTGATGGAACTGGGTTCGTTGGCAGCCGCCTTCTTCGGCCTTCGCCTGTTTAAGTTCGACGCCGTCCATCGCGACCTCGTAACCCGTCAGGAACCCGCTATGATGAAGTGGGGACTCATCCGTCTGCTCATCCTCGAAGTGCCGATGGTGGCCGACACCTTATTATATTATATATATATGTACACCACTTTCGGCTACCTGGCCATCATCCTGCTGCTTTGTCTGCCGTTTGTGTTCCCCACGCTTAGCCGCTGCCTCGCAGAAACAACAGAAGAATGAAACTCAGCATCGTCATTGTCAACTACAACGTACGCCCTTATCTGGAGCAGTGTCTGCGGAGCGTACAAAAAGCCCTCGAAGGCATCGAGGGTGAAGTGTTTGTGGTCGACAATCACTCCAGCGATGACAGTGTAGAGGTGGTGCGCAACAGTTATCCGTGGGTGCATCTCATTGCCAACGATGAGAATATGGGCTTTGCCCGAGCCAACAACCTCGCCATCCGTCAGTCCGAAGGCGAATACGTGCTGCTGCTCAATCCCGATACCGTTGTAGAGTCCGACACGCTGCGCCAGGTGCTGCAGTTCATGTCCGACCATCCGCAGGCGGGTGGGGCAGGGGTAATGATGCACAATGCCGACGGCACCCTCGCTCCCGAGTCGCGCCGTGCTGTGCCTACGCCTTGGGTAGCCTGTCTCAAGATGCTCGGCATCACCCGTCGTTACTACATGAGCCATCTGCCTTGGGATAAACCCGCCCGTATCGAGGTCATCAGCGGTGCTTTCTGCTTCCTCCGCAGGAAAGCGCTCGACCAGGTAGGACTGCTCGACGAGGACTTCTTTATGTATGGTGAGGACATCGACCTCTCGTATCGATTGCTCAAGGGCGGCTGGGAAAACTGGTACGTGCCTGCCTCCATCATCCACTACAAGGGGCGCTCTACGCAGAAGTCCGACTTCCGCTATGTCCACGTCTTCTATCAGGCCATGCTCATCTTCTTCCGCAAGCATTACAGCCACCTCAGTCTCATTTACACGCTGCCCATCAAGGCAGCCATCTATTTCCGTGCGTCTATTGCCCTCACTGATATACTCCGTAAAAAACTCCATCTATGAACAAGAATATGCCGTCAGTTAAACTGCGTGCCATCGAGCCCGAAGACCTCGATCTGCTCTACCGCATCGAGAACGACCGTTCGCTGTGGCATCTCGGCACCAGTAATGTGCCTTACTCGCGTTATACGCTCCACGACTATGTGGCCACCTCGTCGGATGATATCTATGTCGACCGTCAGGTGCGTATGATGGTTGAGAACGAAGCCCATGAGATTGTAGGTATTGTCGACGTCGTGAACTTCGACCCCTCCAACTGTCGTGCTGAGGTAGGGCTCATCGTGATGGAACCCTTCCGTCAGCAGGGCTACGGCAGCAGTGTACTCAGCGAGATCGCCCGTTACGCCCTTAGCGTACTCCATCTGCATCAGGTCTATGCCTACGTCGATCGTCAGAACGAAGCCTCGCTCAACCTATTCCGTAAGATGGGTTATCAGGAGTCTTCACCCATTGCCGACTGGCTTTACGATGGTCGCGAATACCACGATGCAGTGCTGATGCAGCTGGTGTTTTAGCGTTTTTTTAGGCAAAGCCGCAAAAAAGTCCCCAAAAAGTTTTGTGGTTTCGCAAAAAGTTACTACCTTTGCACCCGCTAATAAGAAAGAGAGCTTTCTGGTGCGTTAGTTCAGTAGGTGAGAATGCCTGCCTGT
>JAEEGG010003310.1_pt1 | contig 40236 bp, 22 predicted proteins | sample 9134161 | NCBI WGS metagenome assembly JAEEGG01 (sample SAMN16246543, study PRJNA631951) | gut metagenome | biome: gut microbiome; feature: rumen; material: CR-attached | host: Bos | place: Iran: Karaj | collected 2018-10 | reverse complement strand
CGATATCCAATTCGTTTTGGTGAGCGGAAACTATCCTAGCGAATGTGGTTACGAATTCACTCACAATGGCGAGACCATCCTTGAAAAGGCTACAAATTCAGCAGCTCCCGACGCAGGTATTGTCCTCACCTACACCGTGGACTGCGGTTTCGTTTCCTACACCCTCGAAATCGAAGGCTATGAAAATGACGATAATGACGGAGGCTACTACCTCATCGCTTCTCCTGTCACTGTGGATCTTACCAACCATGACATGACCACCGGCGACTTCGACCTCTACTACTTCGACCAAGCTCAAGACAAAGAGTGGATCAACTACGAAGGTGAGAACGGTAACTTCAGCCTCGAACCTGGTAAGGGCTACCTCTATGCCAAGAAGGCCACCACTGAAGGCGAAATCTTTGAATTCACACTCACCGGCACACCTTATGACGGTGACGGCACTATCAGACTGGTTTATGACAACAACGCCAACGAATTCAAAGGCTGGAACCTCGTGGGTAACCCCTGGGGCGTGAAAGCTTACCCCGACCATGAATTCTACACCATGGCAGAGGGTGGCGCTGGCATCGATGTCACACCTAATGTGGCTGGCACCGAAGTCGCTCCTATGACGGGTATCTTTGTAGTGGCCGAAGCTGATGGCGAATACATGACCTTTGCAGCTATGGATTCTGGCAACAAGGCCGCCAACCTCGCCCTCAACATCACCAACAGCAACAACCTTGTTGACCGCGCCATCGTCCGCTTCGGTGAAGGCCGTCAACTGCCTAAGTTCCAACTCAACCGGAACCACACCAAGGTGTTTATCCCGCAGGAAGGCAAAGACTACGCCGTCGTCAACGCTGAAGAAATGGGCGAGATGCCTGTCAGCTTCAAGGCTGAAAAGAACGGCACCTACACCTTCAATGCTAACGCCGAGGAAGTGAATTTCAGCTACCTCCACCTTATTGATAACATGACCGGCAACGACATCGACCTCCTCGCCAACCCGAGCTATAGCTTCGACGCTAAGAACACCGACCACGCCAACCGCTTCAAACTGGTCTTCGCCACCAGCAACAGCGTCAATGGCAACGACTTCGCTTTCATCAGCAACAACAGTCTGAAAATCTTCGGAATCGAAGGTCAAGCCACCCTTAAAGTCATGGATGTCACTGGTCGTACCCTCAGCACCGAAAGCTTCAGCGGCAGCTACGACAAACAGCTCAACCTCAGCAATGGTGTCTATTTGCTCCAGCTCATCCAGGGTAACAATGTTAAGACCCAGAAGATCGTGGTGAAATAAATCACCTCACCACCACCTTCTTCGTCACCTCACCCACAGTGATGAAATAAATCCCTGCGGGTAATTTCGAGATATCAATTCGTTGTAGAGACGCAAAATTTTGCGTCTCTACGACGTTTAATGGGCCAGCCATCATGGTTTGACCCATTAAATTTATGATGCGGTATTCCCCTGTAGAGACGTCATAATATGGCGTCTCTACATGTAATATGTCATGGGCAGGATTGGGAAACACCCGAAAATCACCCTCAACCAAAGTTTCAGAAACCCCAGTAAGGTCATACCCTACCGTCCAATTTTCGGGCAAACTGTTATCCATATCCAAATCAATCAATTCAAGGTATGCCCCTTCACCATCGGCCTCCCAAGGCCATGGATCGCTGTCTTGATAACACACCTCATCGATGATGTTACCCCAGGCATCGGACAGAACCAAGTTTTCTGATTTGTTGGAGAGATTCCTTGTATATTGTCCGAATGGCATCGTATGATAATAGTCGATAAACATTAAAGAGTCGGAACACAACAGCAATGCCTCGTGAGCGGCAAGCCTGGAACCCACGGGGAATTGGTATGTGACACCCAATTCCCGAAAATAAACACCCGTTAAATCAACCTCCTCATCGCCGTTATTGGTAATCTCAATAAATTCCAACTGGTCTCCATTAAGATACCAATAATCCTCAGGATGATAATGGATTTTGGAAATGACCAAGGGAGGAAGCGTCACATCATCACAACCATCAAACGAACCGAAATGTTCATTCAGCCAATTGGTACGCAAGTTCAACCACTCTTTCATCTGCTGCAATTCGTATGCGTGATTGTTCATCTTGTGCCAACGCTGATTGTCGCGACCTACCGCTTCCGAAATCAAACGGTCAATCTGATTGATACGAGTACAGACCATCGTATAATTCAACGGCTGTCCAAACTGAGTCATCTCATGCCAGCGACGAGCCATATAACAACGGAATATATCCGTATGGAACAAGTCATACCAAAACTTCGACCCCATGTTATCCCCATTGTCGAATTGCCACACGTCATAACGGCTACGGCTGCCGAACTCATCGTGGCCGAATGCCAGGTTATAATCCCATACCGGTCCCGCACGCAGCTTTCCGTTGCGATCCTTGTGGAAAAAGGTGCTCAAGCTATAGACATCCACGTTTGAAGTGTATTCCGCAATCATCATGAAATCCACAAAAGAGGGAATATCAATGATAGATGGAAAACCATTTTCTATAGATGTGTTGTGATTATTTGCTTTGTTTTCCAAATCCATGAACACCTGATGGATGTAGTTGTTCTGTGCCTGAGTCACCATTTCAGGTTTCGGATCATGGTGAATGTAGTTCACGTAGCTGGGCCACCACCAGTTGCTGCCGTACTCTTCCATTTGCCATGCCAGGGGATCATCGCCCAGCTTATCGGCTTTGGTGATGTAGCCTCCTGTCACCTCGGGAACGGTGTTACAATTCTCGTCCATCTTCACGATGTTGACACGGTCTTTGTCAATCTTGATTTTCTCCATGAAGACATACAATCCCTTATAGTCGTTGTTGATCATCACCTCGCAATAGACCCGACGAGGCGCATATTGTCCAAGACGTTCTGAGAGCTCGTAAGCCAGCACGTCGCGCATTCCCGTTTGATCGAAAGCCAGAGCATTCAAAATCCAATCGTTCTCTTTGGGCATCCCTAAGATGCTAACGTTATTGTTGCTCACGTCATCCGGCATCAGGGTTGTCAATCCGTAAGGTTTTTTATCCAAGAATTCCTGGGAGGTGCTGCCACGGGTCTCGATGCTAATGCGTCCGTCGTAATTGAGAAACTGTGGTTGGTTGACATCCGTCAGATAGTTGTGCGAGCCATCAGGATGCCAGATGACTTTCATGGTGCCATACACCCTGGGGTTATCTGGTATCGTGACATGGTTATCCGTTTCAATGACCACGATAGGCAAGTTGCTGTCCGTGAGAATCTGGGCCTGCATGGAATACCATCCACCTGTAATTATCAATGTCAATAATAGGATTAGGGTTCGTTTCATTTCACGATTAGTTTTTGAGTCATTCCGTCGATTTCAATATAATAAAGACCTGCGGACAGTTTTGACACATCAATCCGTTGTTGCAGAGACGATGTGCACATCGTCTCCGCGCCGTTTAACGGCCCATTCATCACCGTCTGACCCATCATATTAACAATGCGATATGATTGTTGAGAGGATGAACACATCGTCTCAACGAGGATAATGCCATCGGTAGGATTAGGGAAAACCCTAAATCCGCTGGGCAGACTGTTTTTAGGGATTCCAAAAACATTTTCTGCCACCCAATTCTCTGGCAGGCTGTTGTCAAGATTCAAGTCGATGAGTTGCAAATATGCCCCCATGCCATTAGCCTGTGGCGGCCATGGGTAAGTATTGGAGTATTGCACTTCATCAATGACATTGCCCCATGCGTCAACAATCACCAAGTTTTCGGACTTGTTGGAGAGATTCCTGCGAAATTGTCCGAAAGGCACCTCTTGATAACAACTCACAAATGCCAAAGAGTCAGAGCATAACATCACGGCCTCATGAGGTTCAAGGCTAGCTCCAGCCGGGAAAGCGTAGGTCACACCCAGCTCGCGGAAATACACGCCGGTCAGATCCACTACCTCATCACCATTGTTAGTGATTTCGATAAATTCCAAACGATCGCCACTGACGTACTGCCAATCCTGGGGGCGGTAATGAATCTTCGAGATGACCAAAGGAGGCACATTCACATTGGAGCAATCCTCACAGGATCCAATATTTGAAGTCATCCATTCGGTACGAAGCTGTATCCAGTTTTTCATCTCCGCCAATTCGGTAGAATGCCCCCAAAGCAGATGCCATCGTTGCTGGTCGCGGTTCATCCCCTCGGTAATTTCCGCTTCAATTTCATCGATGCGGTTGGTGACAAATTCCACATTGAGCGGTTGGCCGGGCTGTGTCAACTCTTCCCATCGTTTCGCGAGATAGCAGCGATAGGTGGGCGAGGTGAAAAGCCCATACCAAAAGCGGGAACCTTCGTTGCTGACATCGTGGAACTGCCAAACATCGTGTTCGCTGGTGATGCCCCATTCATCGAAACCCAAGGCAAAATTGCAGTCCCACAACGGACCGGCACGTAGTTTTCCTTTACGGTCCTTATGGAAATAAGTACTATGCACATAGCCGTCGGGATTGGAGATATATTCGGTCATCAGCATATAGTCGATGAATGAAGGAATATCGACGATAGCCGGATAACCCGTTGTGAGGGACTCGTCATGAGCCACAGCGGCATCGTCAAAATCGAAAAAGACACTTTTGATGTACTCATGTTGGGCTTCGGTGATCAGTTGCGGCTTGGGGTAGTGGTGAATATAGGCAACATCCGCCCAAGAATAGTTACCGGTCATGTGCCACGCCACTGGATCGCCTCCCGTGGTTTTGTCAGCTTTAGTGATATAGCCACCCGTGACATCAGGGAAGGTGTTACAATTCTCATCCATCTTCTCGACATTAACCCTGTTTTTGTCCACTTTTATCTTTTCCAGAAAAACATACAAGCCCTTATAGTCACCATTGACCATCACTTCGCAATATCTTCGTCGGGTAGCGTAATTGCCCATGAGTTCATAGAGCTCATAGGAGAGGAAATCGCGCATACAGGTTTGATCGAATGCCAAGTTGTTCAGAATCCAGTCGTTCTCCTCAGGCATGCCAAGAATGCTGACGTTGTAGTTTTCCTCGTCACCTGGAAGAAGTGTGGTTAGTCCGTATGGTTTCTTTTCCAGCGATTGGGAGGTGCTGCCACGGGTCTCTATGCTGATGCGTCCGTCGTAATTGAGGAACTGTGGTTGATTGATATCCGACAGATAGTTACGCGAGCCATCTGGATGCCAGATGATCTTCATGGTACCATAGACTCGTGGCTCGTCAGGAATCGGAGCATGTCCATCCGTCTCAATGACTACGATGGGCAAGTTACTACTGTTCAGAATCTGGGCATGCGACCTTAACAATCCGCAAACCAAGATTAAAAAAAGATGCAAAAAAACAATGCTTTTCATAATCCAACACGCATACGATTGCAAAAATAGAAAAATATAGTAATTTTGCCTTATGGAAAAAGAAATTCTTTTAGGCAAGACCCCTGTGGAGATCCAGGAGGTCGTTGATGAACTGGGACTCCCCAAGTTCACTGGCAAACAGTTAGTTGACTGGATTTACAACAAGCATGTGGCCTCATTTGATGAGATGACCAACCTCAGCAAGAAGTCGCGTGAGTTACTCACGGAGCGTTATGAGACAGGCCTTCAAGCCCCTTTGAAGGTGCAGACATCCTCTGATGGCACCAAGAAATACTTATTTCCTGCTGGTGACCTCACCATCGAGTCGGCCTACATTCCCGACCGCGACAGAGCCACCCTTTGCGTCTCCACCCAGGTGGGGTGCCAGATGGACTGTTTGTTCTGCGCCACAGGGAAGCAAGGTTTTGAGAAAAACCTCACCGTTGCTGAGATCATGAACCAGATTCTGAGTCTGCCGGAATTCGACACCCTCTCCAACATCGTCTTCATGGGCATGGGGGAGCCACTCAACAACTACGATGCGCTGATGCGTTCACTCGACATCCTCACCCAAGAATGGGGGCTAGGATGGAGTCCCACCCGCATCACCGTCTCGACTTGCGGTGTCATTCCCAATCTGAAACGATTCCTCACCGAGTCGAAATGCAACGTAGCCATCAGCATGCACAGTCCCTTCCACGACGAGCGTCTGAAGCTCATGCCTATCGAAAAGAATTATCCAATCAAAGAGGTGATTCATTTGGTGAAACAACATGACTGGCACGGACAGCGTCGGCTTTCGTTTGAGTACATCATTTTCAAGGATCTCAACGACACCAAAGACCACATCAAGGAGATCGCAAGATTGTTAGGAGGGTTGCGTTGCCGAATGAACCTGATCCGGTACCATGCCGTGCCAGGCATCCCGTTGAAGAGTCCCAACAACGACACCATGACCTGGTTCCGTGACGCCTTGAACGACAAAGGAATTATCGCCACCATTCGTGCCTCACGCGGTCAGGACATTGACGCCGCCTGCGGACTGCTTTCCACGAAAAAAGGGGAGCTACCCCATTAGGGGTTTAATCTCGGTAGAAAGAGAATTTAGAATTTAGAATTTAGAGGGAGCTACCCCGTTAGGGGTTTAATCTCGGTAGGCCCCGGGTAGAACGCTCCCCCTCTCCACAATGGAGAGGGGGTTGGGGGGTGAGGTTAGGGGTTTAATCTCGGTAGAAGGAGAATTGAGAGAATATACGTTGATTATCAGAAGATTATAAACCTTTATAAAGGTAATATAACCCTCTGAGGATTAAGGTTTCATCGACGGTGAGTTGACGGCGGCAGAACGGAGCCACGGTCGAGGCCATGCCTCCCGTGAGAATCAGTTGATAGGGTGCTCCTGTCTCCGTGATGATGCGTTGCACCATGCCGTCAATCATGGCCGCATGGCCGTTGATGATACCACTGTTGATGCAGTTCTGCGTGTTGGTACCGATGACATATTCCGGAACTTGCAGTTCGTAGTTTTTAAGCTGTGCGGCTTTCTCGGTGATGGCTCGGAAAGAAGTCAAAAGGCCAGGGCCGATGGTGCCTCCTCTGAACACCCCATCCGCATCGATGACGGAAAAGGTAGTGGCTGTACCCAAGTCGATGATAATCACGGGCAGCTTGTAGTCGTGAATCGCACCAGCGGCATCAGCAATGCGGTCGGCTCCCAGGGAAGAGGGATCGTCCAAGACGATGGGAAAAGGCGCTTGAAGGTCACGTTTCACGACCAAAGGGCTCAGAGACAACAAGCGACGCACGGCTGACTCCACGATGGAGGTCACCGAGGGCACCACCGACGAGATCAACACCTTTTCTATTTCCAGGCCATTGATGAAGCCAGCAATCTGATCATCAAAGGACAAGGCTGCCGATGGCGTTCTCACCCAATGAAGCACCTTGCCTTGCTGAAGCAAGCCCATAAACACGGTGCTGTTACCGATGTCGATGCAGAGTATCATAGCGTCTTGCGTTGTGTTAACAAGTGATCCAGGATCCGATGTGCCACTTCCTCTTTTGTAAGCATGGGGAGTTGCTCAGCATCTTTATGGGAGATCAGCGTCACCACATTGGTATCGACGCCGAAGCCCGCTCCTTGGTCATTAAGGTTATTTGCCACGATGAGGTCGAGGCCTTTCTCCACCAGTTTTTTCCGGGAGTTCTCCAACAGGTTTTCCGTCTCCATGGAGAAGCCACAAACCAGTTGTCCAGGTTGTTTCAGGGCGGATACTTCGCGCAGGATGTCGGCGGTACGTTTCAGTGGAAGTGTCAGGTCACCGTCTTTTTTCTTGACTTTGGAGTCGTGGTATTCCGCGGGCGTGTAGTCGGCCACGGCAGCCGATTTGATGAGGATGTCGCATTGTGGGAAGTGTGTTTTGACAGCATCCAGCATCTCGGCAGCGGTTCTCACCTTGACGGTATTCACCAGCAGGGGTGGTTCCACAGCGGTGTTGCCATAGACCACCGTCACCTCGGCTCCTCGTTCCATGGCGGCGCGGGCGATGGCGAAGCCCATCTTGCCTGTTGAGTGGTTGGTGATGTAACGCACGGGGTCGATAGGTTCCTGGGTGGGTCCTGCTGTGACCAGCACTTTCAGTCCTTTCAGGTCCTTGTCGCAGGCCACTGCTTTGTGAAGATAAGCCATCAGCACGGCTTCGTCAGGCATCTTGCCCTCGCCCACGTCGGCGCAAGCCAGTCTTCCCACCGAAGGCGGTATGACCGTCATGCCATGAGCTGCCAGCTTCTGAAGGTTCTCCTGCACGATGCTGTTGCGGAACATCTGGGTGTTCATGGCGGGAGAGACGATGATGGGACATTGTGCCGCAAGGATCACCGTGCTCAGCATGTCGTCGGCGATGCCACAGGCCATTTTGCCGATGATGTTCGCCGTGGCGGGTGCCACTAAGATGGCATCGGCTTTCTTAGCCAAGGAGACATGAGCCACATGGAACTCGAAGTTGCGGTCGAAGGTGTCAACGAGGCATTTGTTGCTCGTCAAGGTCTCGAAGGTGATGGGGTTGATGAAGTTCGTGGCATTACGTGTCATGACTACATGCACTTCGCATCCTTCCTTGACGAGCGAGCTTGCCAGGCCAGCGATTTTATAGGCGGCGATGCTGCCTGTGACACCGAGCACGATGGTTTTGCCCTTCATCATAGTAATTCTACATTGAGGTCATCCTGATCGACCAGAAGGCCATGTTTTTCATAGCTCGCGATGTGAGCGGGTTTATTCTCATGATCCACAAAGACCACGGTGGGGGCATGATGTTCCAGCTCATGCTCATCCAGCCATACGTAGGCCATGATGATGACTTTGTCGCCGATTTCCACCAGTCGGGCGGCGGCACCGTTGAGACAGATCACGCCACTGTTTCGTTCACCGGCGATGATATAGGTCTCCAGTCGGTTGCCATTGTTGATGTCAACGACTTGCACGCGTTCGTACTCGCGGAATCCGGCGGCACCCATCAACGTGCTGTCGATGGTGATGCTTCCCACGTAATCCAGTTCTGCCTGGGTGACGGTGGCGCGATGGATCTTTCCTTTTAATACTTGTGTCAGCATTTTATGCAGTTATTTGATGTTCACAATGAAATTGTCGATCAAGCGGGTTTTTCCGATATACACGGCCATGGCGAACAGCACCTCTCCCTGTACCTTATCGACTTTTTGAATGGTTTGAAAGTCAACGGCCTCCACGTAGTCGATGCGGGCCATTGGCTCTTGCTGGATGCGGGCTTTCATGGCCTCCACCACTTTATGGGTATCCCGTTCACCTGCCTCCACGCACTGTTGTCCTACCTTGACGGCTTGTGACAGCACCAAGGCTGCTTGACGTTCTTCGGGATTCAGATAGGTGTTGCGTGAGCTCTTGGCGAGGCCGTCAGCTTCTCTGACGATGGGGCAAGGCACAATCTCGATGGGGAAGTTCAAGTCTTTCACCATGCGGCGGATCACTGAGAGTTGCTGGGCGTCTTTTTGGCCGAAGTAGGCGCGGTCGGGTTGCACGATGTTGAACAGCTTGCTCACCACGGTGCACACGCCACGGAAATGGATGGGGCGTGACTTGCCGCATAGTTCGGCGGTAGGGCCGTTCATATCGACGAAGGAGCAAAAGCCTTCATCATACATCTCTGATGGTTCGGGGTTGAAGATGAGGTTGGCGCCTGCTGCCTCGCAAAGGCGGGTGTCGGCTGCCAAGTCACGAGGATATTTGTCAAGGTCCTCGGTAGGGCCAAACTGCATCGGGTTGACGAAGACGCTGACCACCACACGGTCGTTGTCTTTCACGGCATGGTCAACGAGGCTCTTATGGCCTTCATGCAGATAACCCATGGTAGGGACCAAACCAACGGTCAAGCCTTCTTTTCTCCATTGTTTCACCGCTTCGCGGACTTCTTGAATAGTGTGAACTACTTGTATCATGATAATTGAGAATTTTGAATTTAGAATTAATAAAGAGAATCAATGATTTCGTCACCGATAGAGAAGGTATGTTCTTCGGCGGGATAGGTTTCATTTTCCACTTCGTGGATATAATCACCTACAGCTTTTTTGATGGTGTCGCCTACTGGAGCGAACACTTTAAGGAATTTGGCTGAGAACCCGGAGGTCATGCCGAGCATGTCTTGGGTTACCAGCACTTGTCCGTCGCATCCGGCACCGGATCCGATGCCGATGGTGGGGATATGAAGTTTTTGTGAGATCAAGGTTGCGAGTTTCATAGGCACACATTCCAGCACGAGCGAGAAGGCGCCTGCTTCCTGCACCGCGAGGGCTTCAGAAAGCAGCATGGAGGCCTGTTCTTGGGTCTTACCCATCACGCGGTAACCTCCGAAAGCGTTGATTGACTGGGGGGTTAAGCCGAGATGAGCCATCACGGGGATGCCTGCATCCGCCATCGCGTGGATTTGAGGGCACACACGGGTGCCGCCTTCCAGTTTGACGGCGTTGGCACGGCCTTCTTTCATGAGGCGTCCAGCGTTGTGCAAAGTCTCTTCCACTGACACCTGATATGACATGAAAGGCATGTCAACCACTACCATTGCTTTTTCGGCGGCACGAGCCACCGCGCGGCAATGGCATACCATGTCGTCCATGGTCACGGAGATTGTGTCCTCATAACCCAGGATGACATTACCAAGAGAGTCGCCGACCAGGATGGCGTCCACCCCACCTTCATCGAGGAGTTTTGCCATCGTGTAGTCATACGCCGTCAGTATGGTAATTTTCTTACCTTCTGCTTTTTTCTTTTGAAAAGTCAAAACGGAGTTTTTTGTCATTTCTTTAATACATTCAAAAGGTTCGTATAATTTCGATCAGGATTTTTCTGTTGTGCCATATCGACCAGTTTCAACGAAAGGAGCCGATAGGTCTCACGTGTATCGCCGTCGAGGGCTTCCAAATGCCGTGCCACGGTACCTGTGTCGCCCCGTTCCACCGGACCGGTCAAGGCATCCACGCAGCTGCTGGCAGCGACATTGCCGGCGTTACCTACCAGCAAGGGGCTTAGCAGTTGATGGGCTTCATGAGGGTCGAAGCCGCATCCGAGCAGAAGGTCCTCCCCTTGTTGTTGCAAGGCGCAGACCAGGTTACTTGCCATCACTGCGGCGGCATGATACCTCGCTTTGTCTTCAGAATGGATGACTTTGTATTCGTTGTGGGTGTTGTTCATCCAGGATTTCAAGATTTCGATTCCAGTTGCGTCGCCCTCCATAACAAAAAACTTGCCAAAAAAGACTTCTTTCGCGTCGCGGTTACTGACGGCGCACACAGGATGCAACGAAGCTCGGTGAAAGTCCAGCTGTTCATCGTCCGAAAACACCTTGGAACTCAGCACGCCGCTGCAATGGACGAAGGTCTTTCCCGTGAGGGGGAAACGACGGCATTGTTCCCAGACAGTGGCAATGACATCGTCAGGCACAGTCGTCAGAATCACATCGTTACGGTCAAGGATCTCCTCCAATGTCCTGTAACAACAAGTGTTAGTCCGCGCGGCGGCGTCCTGGGCGTATGACAACTGATGGTCATAAAAGCCCGACAAAGACAATCCATGCGTTGAGAGATAGGCACCAAGAGCGGTTCCCACCTTGCCAGCACCGATGATTCCTATGTCATTCTTTTTCTGAATCATATTTAGGCCACAAAATTAGAGAATTTTCCGTGTTAATGAGCGAAGAATTTCAGAATTATTCAGGTCATTTTCCAAGATTTTAATAATTTTGTGCCTCTTAAAAACAGAACACAAACGTTGAACCTATGTATAAGATTGAAAAACACCCTATCTTGGACATCCCACAGGAAGACCTTGTGGAGTTCCAATATGAAGGCAAGACCATTAAAGGTCAGCGGGGCAAGACCATCGCCGCTGCCTTACACCAAGCTGGTTATCCCGTTCACAGCCACAGCCTTGACGGACGCAACCGAAGCCTCAACTGCGGCATCGGCAAATGCGGTGCGTGTGAGATGCTCGTTGACGGCGTTGTGCGTCGCATCTGCATCACCAAGGTGGATGGAGTGAAGGAAGTATGCCGTATTGACAAAGAAGCCAACGTTCTTCCCGAGCCCAAGGAACAACAGCCCCGTGAGGTGAAGGTTTACAAGACCCAGGTAGCCATCATCGGTGCTGGTCCCGCGGGACTCGCCTGCCGTGAACAGCTCAACGCCTTCGGCATCAGCAATATCGTCGTCGATAACAACGCTAATATCGGCGGACAGTTCAACATGCAGACTCACCAGTTCTTCTTCTTTGAGAAAGAGAAGAAATTTGGCGGCATGCGTGGCTTCGACATCGCCAAGACCTTGGCGGGTGACAACCACGAAGGCATCCTGCTGAACACCACTGTGTGGGACCTCCTCGAAGGCGGTCGTGTGGCTATCAAGAACATCGTCAACGGCGAAGTGGGTTACATCGACGCACAGCATCTTGTGGTTGCCACGGGTGCCGTGCCTTTCATGCCGTCTTTTGAGAACGACGACGTGCCAGGCGTCTATACCGCCGCCGTATTCCAAAAGATGATGAACCAAGAGCACACCCTGTTGGGCAAGAAAGTCCTCACCGTGGGTGCGGGTAACATCGGCTACTTGACCTCGTACCAAGGCATGCAGGCCGGGGCCACCATCAAGGCCATCATCGAGGCCATGCCCCGCGAGGGCGGCTTCCCCGTGCAGGCCAACCGTGTGCGCCGCTTAGGCATCCCGATTATGACGGGTTACACGTTGGTTCGCGCCATCCCCAACGCCGACTTCACTGGCATCACCGGCGCCGTCATCGCCAAATGCGAGAACTTCAAGGCCATCCCCGGCACTGAACAAATCATTGATGACATCGATATCATCAATATCTGCACCGGCCTTATCCCTGACAGCCAACTGTTGGTGAAGGGTCGTGAGGTCTTTGGCCTCAACACCTACGGTGCTGGCGACGCCATCCGCATCGGCGAGGGCACCAGTGCGGTGCTACGCGGCAAGCAGGTCGCATACGAGGTGGCACAAGCCATCGGTGTGCGTTTCAACTATGACGATTATCTTGAAATCTCACGACAATATATCGACTCGCAACAGCATCCCGTGAAGCTTCTTGAGAAGCCCAACCTTCCCACTCCAGAGCGCATGATGCAAAAGGCTTTTGTGCAGGCCGACTGCCTCTATGGCTTCGCCTGCAACCCCTGCTCGTTCAGTTGTCCGCAAGGCGCCATCACCAAACCCTCCACCAGCAGCACCCCCACCATCGACTACAACAAGTGCATCGGTTGTATGCTGTGTGTCTCCAGCTGCCCGGGTCTGGCCATCTTCGGCTACGACGTGCAGAAGTCAACCTGCTTCTTGCCCATCGAATATGAAGTCCAGGAGGGCGCGGAGGTCTTCCTCGTGGATAACGACGGCCAAATGATTGGCGAAGGTGTCATCGAGAAGATCCTCAAGAAGTCGAACAAGACCAATGTGGCTCGGGTGAAGGCCCGTTCGTCGCGGCCCTCAGGAGAGGCCAGCAGGGTGTTTGAGCTGACGGATGTCAGAGGCTTCATCCTGAAAGACCGTTACAATGCCAACAAGGAGCTCACCACTCCTATCTCTTCCAAGAAACTGGCTGAAGGAGAAGGAGAGACTTACGTCTGTCACTGCGAAGACATCAAGCTCGACCGCATACTCCGCGTCATCGGAAACCGCAAGACCATCTCCGTGGATGAGCTGAAGCACATCACCCGTATGGGTATGGGTCCATGCCGCGGCAAGCGTTGCATCCCACGTGCCCGTCAGATCCTGCGTTCCTACGGCATCGAGTTGGTAGGCGACGCCACCCCTCGTGCCCCGCTGTCGAACCAAGTCAGCCTCGGCGACCTCTACAACCCGCACACCAAAGAGACCTTTATCTTCCCCGAGATGAACGGCGTGAAGAAAGAGCAGGTCGAGGTGTTCATCGCCGGTGGTGGTATCGCAGGCAGTGCCCTGTTCCGTTATTTCTCAGAAGCTGGCAAGAAACCCGTGATGATCAACTACAGCCGTGGCGCTTCGTGGCGTTGCATCGGTGGTGGTCGTCCGGCCTTCTCCAACCCCGATATCGCTGATATCGCCGTGCATAACCACGAGATTTTCAAGAAGATGCAGGCCGAACACAACATCAACTACCACTTGACGCATTATGTCAACTTGGTGCATGACGAGGCCACCTACAACTCCCTCGACGCCTCCCGCGCCTGGAGTGATGCCTATATGATTGAGCGCAAGGACTTCAAGAAGGAAATCTCACCACTGTGGGACGACAGCAAGGACACCTACAGCCACGCTTTGATTACCCGCGACTGCTGGCAGGCCACACCTGGTAGAGTCATCGACTACATCCGTTGGATTGGCGTGCAGCAAGGCGGACGCTATTTCGAGGACTGCGAGCTTCTCCATGTGCAGAAGGTAGGCGGACACTACGTCACCTTGGTACGCACTCACGAGGGCGAGTTCATCGAATACACCTGCGACCACTTCGTCAACGCGATGGGTTGGGGCGCCGAGAAGTTCAACGACATGTTAGGCTTAGACACCGGACTCTATCCCGTGAAGCACCAGGCTTTCATCACGCGCCGCTTACCTATGATGGGACCCAACGGAGGCCCGCTTGACATGATCATCGACCGCCGTCACTACAAGGGCTTCAGCGCTGTTTATGGACAGCAGTGGGCTCACACCGGCCAAATCATCGGCTGCGCCAGCCCCGACACCGACGCCTACGAGGCACGCCAGAACATCAAGTACAACAGCAAGGAGTTCTTGGAGATCGTCTCCGAGGTCTTCGCCGAGTGGATTCCTAACTTGGGCGAGGTGAGTTTCCTGGCTTGCTGGGCTGGCCGTTACACCGAGCCGCGTTACATCGTCGATCCAGAGGTCGGTATCCTTACAGGCTTGCGCGGCCACGGCTTCATGCTCGGCCAATACCTCGCCAAACTGTATGTCGATAAGTATCTCGGCAAAGAGGTGCCTGGCTACATGAAAGACCTGGCTCTTAGCGGTAAGGGATTAAGCGAAAACGCATTCAAATAAGAATGGTTTTTAACTCTATTGAATACTTGATTTTCCTACCACTGGTGGTGGTGCTGTATTATCTGATACCGCATCGCCACCGGTGGATTTTGTTATTGACGGCGAGCTGCGTGTTTTATATGTGGTTCGTGCCGAAATATATCCTTATCCTGCTTGTCACCATCATCATCGACTACTCGGCTGGACTGTTGATGGAGAGAGACGCCGACAGCCCCAAGAAAAAAAAGCGATGGATGGTCATCAGCATCACTTCCACGCTTTTGGTGCTTTTCATCTTTAAATACTTGGGTTTCCTTAACGACAGTGTGGTGGCATTGTGCCAATCGTTGGGTTTAAATGTGAACACCAGCGTCAAGCTGATACTGCCCATCGGGCTCTCGTTCCACACTTTTCAAAGCATGAGTTACGTGATTGAGGTGTACCGCGGGAACCAAAAAGCGGAACGGCATTTCGGCTATTATGCCCTTTATGTGATGTTCTTCCCACAGCTGGTCACTGGCCCCATCGAGCGTCCGGGCAATCTGCTCCGGCAGCTACACGAGGAGAAGTCATTCAACGAGAACAACCTTGCGAGAGGCTTAAGGCTCATCCTCTTTGGCTTTTTCATCAAGATGGTGGTGGCTGACAACTTAGGAGGGTATGTGGATGAGGTATATGCCCATCCCGAGGAATACAACTCGTGGAGTGTTTGGCTCGCCATGGTGTTTTATTCCTTCCAAATCTATGGCGACTTCTTTGGTTATTCCACCATCGCCTTAGGCAGTGCCCTATTGATGGGTTACGAAATCAGCGACAACTTTCGTTCTCCTTACCTCTCGAAAAACATCGCCGAGTTCTGGCATCGCTGGCACATCTCGTTGTCCACCTGGTTCCGCGACTACGTGTATATCCCGATGGGAGGCAGTCGGGTGAAGTTTGGCAGATGGATGTATAACATCCTGGTTGTTTTTGTGCTGAGCGGCATCTGGCATGGAGCCAACTGGACTTTCCTCTTCTGGGGATTTGCCCACGGGTTGCTCCACATTATCGAGAAAGCCTTAAGGAGCTCCTTTGGCAAGAAAGAACCGTCAGGGATTCCATCTCATAGCAGGTTCATCCAAGGCTTGCTCAATCTCTTGGGTGTTGTCAGAACCTTTTTACTCGTCACCTTGTTCTGGGTGATGTTCCGTTCCACCGACTTCGCTAATATGAAGGCCATGTTCACTGCCGCTTTCAGCCAGTTCGATGGAGGGAGACAACTTGTCATCGACCCAAAGTTATGGCTCTTCCTGGGGCTGTTCATGCTCTCCGATATCATCCTCAGAGGCCGTCGTTTCGATAGTTGGTGCGAGGACAAACCCGTCTTGTTACGATGGTCCATCTGTGCCTTGATGGTTTTCCTCACCATTGTCTTCTCCAGTGTCAACAATTTCCCATTCATCTATTTCCAATTCTGAAGCCATGAAGAAACTTCTGATTCATATCACCGTGATTGCCGCGTTGTTAGTGCTGATGAACTGGATTTATACCCAGTGGTTTTATCGAGATGATTTATTAGAGCATTCCGACCTCGTTGTTTCCTCGTGGCAAGTGGCTGCTGACAGCTGCGAGTTGGTGTATTTAGGTGAGTCGTCGAACAAGACCTACGGATACAAGGACAAAGACAAGCGAAAGATCAGCGAGATGATTGCCGAGCAGCTTCCAGGGGTGCGTTGCGGCGACATCACCCAAGACGCGGCACATGCGGAAGTCTATTATTATTTGCTTAAGAACATCCCAGAAGGGAACCAAATCCACACTGTCGTAGTGACGATGAACCTAAGGTCGTTTGGTGCCAATTGGATCTATTCGTCGCTGGAGACCGCGCTACAGAAGAAGCTCGTGTTGATGAAAGGTTATCCTCCCTTGATGAAAAGAGCCCTATTAGCTTTCAAAGCCTATCCCATTCATACCAAAGACGAATGGGGTCAAAAAGCTCAGGACAGTTGGACAAAGACCCCATTATGTTTCCCGTATCCTTTTCCTTACAAAACCACGAGAGAATGGAACCGGGCTATTGCTTACGAAGGCGTTAAAGACAGTTTGGGCAACCGCGACCAAGCCATGACCGAGCTGACCTCGCATTTCATCAAGAACTATGCGTTTCAGATTCGCGATGACAATCCGAGGGTCAAGGACTTCGACCGCATCGTGAAGTTAGCTGAGAAACGTGGGTGGAAGCTGGTGTTCAACATCTTGGCGGAGAACACCGACCGTGCTCAAGAGCTGGTAGGCGACGACCTACTATTCTTGATGCGGGAGAATGTGGAGTATCTGGTAAAACGTTATGAGGCGCGGGGGGTCACAGTAGTCAACAATTTGGAGGCGGTACGCGACATTGAGTTCATCGACCGTTCCTGGCCCACGGAGCATTATTATGAAACAGGGAGGAAGATTATAGCCAGTGAGGTGGCGGGGAGAATTAGGAATTAGGAGAAAATGGGATAGCGAAACGGCCTGAAAAGCCAACAGCTATTAGCTTATTGCCCTTTCGGGGCGGCACTGGAGAGCACTAGCGAAATTTGAATAATTAGCTTTTAAAAATAAAAGTTCTTTGATATTTGGTTGATTTAAGTTGCGGAGACCAAAAAAAGATGTATTTTTGCATCGTCAATTAGAGGAATTCGCAGAAAGGACGACAACCTTTATGGCCTTTGCGGTCGTTTCGAGCCTCAACCTAAACGAGCCATCACTTTTCCGTGATGGTTTTGTTTTTTGAACCAGGTTCATGTGGGACGGTGATGCAATATTGAACCATTTCACGATTTGACCGCTGAAGTCCGACCGTGAGTTTCACTTCACCATATTTAAGTATAATTAGCTTTTCAAATTGTTTTTGGTTTTTGGTATTTCGATTGATATTTTTCTCATCTATCGAAATTGCGTTTTCGAGTATTTCTGATAGACGGAAAACAGCAAGCGTTGATTTGTAGTCGCGTGCCGCCTTCTCATAAGTCTCGTTAATGGACAAGTATTTCACTTGGATAAACGAGCCCAGGTCACGATTCCAAACCCTTTTGTCAGGATGCTCCGAAATCCATTGGGAATAAAATTCCTTGATAAGTTTCTCTCGAACTTTGATATCGTCTTTTGTCCGACCTTTTGGAATGTCACTCATAGTAGTTCTATTTATCGCAAAAATACATATATTTTTGATTTGTTCATAGATAATTAGTTTTTTCAAAAAATATTTATATATTTTTCTTGAAATATGTATTTTACTACTACAACTATTCACTACTATTCTTTACTACAATAGTTCGTTAAATTATTAAGTATTAAGCGGCGGATTTAACGCAATAAAATAAAAGTTCTTTGATATTTGGTTGATTTAAGCTCAAATCCGGGGCTGCCCCGAACATTGATACTCTTCGTTGGATCATTACCATGTTGTGTATCAATAGCTTAACGGACTCAATTAAGGTATTCTACGAAAGGCACAGTAGTCAAGTAATGCGCTTAAAGTCTCTATCGATTTGTGATTCTCAACCACGGCATCCAGACAATTCAAAACCCTCTGAGCCTTTTCCAAATATTGAGGCAGCAGCTCCTCCGCAAAGACTACAGCATCCAAGTCATCTCGGTCAAGGAGGTCATCACGCATCTGAAAGACAAGACCCAGATTCAATCCAAAGTCGGCCATCAACGCAAGGCCCTCCGAAGACGCCTTCACCGACATCGCCCCCACCACACAACAAGAACGAAACAACATCGATGTTTTCCTTTTAATCACCTCCAGATACTTTTGTCTCTTGTCTCCTATCTCCTGTTTCCCTTCCATTCTCTGCATCAGCTCTCCTTCGCTCATGGCCAGTATCGTGGTCAACAACTCCTGAAGAAGAGGAAGATCTTCATGATTAGAAAGCAACCTCATTGATTTGGCGAGAAGATAGTCGCCCGTCAGGACAGCCGTGGGCGTGTCTAACAACACATGAAGGGCGGGATGACCCCGACGTTCCTCCGAATCGTCAACGATATCATCGTGAATCAAGGTGGCAGTGTGAAGCGTCTCCACAAACAAGGCGGCGCGATGGGTTGAATCGTTAGGGTTACCGAAAAGCTTGGCACAGAGATACACCAATAGTGGACGAAGACGCTTCCCCCCTTTGGCAAATGTTTCACGTCCAGCAGCATCATTAAAAACCAACCCGCTGGTCATCAAAGCCTGAAAGGAAGACTCAAACTGCCGAAGCTCTTCCTCGACAGGAATTTGAATGTCTGATAAACCCTGCATAAATCCCATTTTTTATAAAGAAGGCAAAAATAAGAAAAAAAACAGCCATTGCCTCTGATTTTTGCACACTATTTGCAGTTTTTACTATTTTTGTGACAATAAAAAGCAAGACCATGAAACGCAGCCTTCTCATCACGGCAGTGATCGCCATTGCCGCCGTGCTGTTCCTCTCGTTCAGGAACCAAAACGTCAACCCGAACCATAACACTCAAAACTCACCCAAAAACAACTACGAAGCCATGTGGGAACTCTTTAATGACCATTTCAAAAACGACTTGCCCGAATCGGCAGGCAAAGTCCTCGACGACATCGAGAAACAAGCCATCCAAGACCAAAACCAGCCTCAGCTGCTGAAGACCATCCTCTACCGCCAGAAAGTGATGCATTTCACTGTGGAAGACTACACTGAGGATGTGTATCTCGACTATGCCATGAGACAATTTGAACGGCTCGAAACCGCAGAGAAGGCTTTGCTACACACCGAGATCGCCCGTATCTACGCGGACTACCTGTCGTCGAACCAATACAACATCAGCCAGAACCTCGCCATCGACGGCGACCTCAGCAAGGTCCAGATGAAATATTGGGACAAACAGGCATTTCACCAGCATATTGACGAACACTATGCCGAAGCCCTTAAGCTCGTCAACGCCCTGAAAACCGTCTCCACCGAGGATTATATCAACCTTTTTGAAGAAGGCGTCGAATCCGAATGGAAGACCTACGAGCCCACCCTTTTCGAGTTCCTGCTCCACCGCATAGGCAATTACTATCGCACCAAGGCTTCCGTCGATGACCTGGAGCCGGGCACCGACGCCGAGAAATGGTGGTTAGAGGCCAATGCTTTTGTAAAAACCAACCTCGGAAAACACGAAAAACCATTATATCAATGTCTGAAACTCTATCAAGACCTGATTGCCTACGACCTGAAAAACAATCCCGAAGCCTGCCTTTATAACGACTTCAAACGCTATGAGTTCGTCAACGGCATCTTGAAAGACAACGAACGTTATCATACCATTCTGCAACAGCTCATAGACAAGAATCCCGGCAACGAACAGATTGTCGATGTCGCCATTGTCCTCGCCAACAGCCTCATCCAGCAATACGAACAGCAAAGTGACGACAGCACTTATTTCGATAATTACAGAAAAGCTTACGACCTCTGCCAGCGCATCAAGGAAGCCTTTCCGAAGAATCACAGAATCAGTCCCATTTTCGACCTCATCACAAACAGCACGGTGAGAGTCAACCTCAACCAGGTGCAGCTGCCCAATGAAGCCATCCCCGCCGTAGTCAACTACCGTAACACGGAATGGCTCCGTTACAAGATTGTACGAGTCCAAGAAAACGACCTGACTTCCATCGAAAATCTCTATTATGACAAGATTGTAGATTATCTGAACAAAAAGGATATGGCCGCCTCCGATGTCATGACCCTTCCGACAGAGACTGATTTTCGCGAACATAGCACCCTCATCGCCCTTCCTGCCCTCAGCAATGGCATCTATTATTTGATGGTATGCAACGAAAAAGAAGGTAAGATGACCCATGAAAACACCCAGGTTTCCCTGTTCCAAGTCAGCAATCTCGGATTCATCGACGACATCAAGACCAACAGCATCGCCTTGATGACCATCGACCGCAAGACTGGGCATCCCGAAGGCCAGGTGAAAGTCGAGCTTTCACGAAGGGTGTATAACGACAAAAAAAGAGCCTACGAGCGCAGAGTCCTGAAGACCATGACAAGCGATGAAAACGGCATGGTTACGATTGAAAAAAACAAGGAGCTGGACAACAGTTTCGAAGTCACATTGAGAAAAGGCTCTGCGATGTTGTTACCCAACTCCAGCCTATACATACCACACGAAAGCAAGTCCACGCCTTATAAGAGCACCCAGCTATTCACCGACCGTGCCATCTACCGGCCTGGACAGACGGTGTATTTCAAAGGCATTATGACTCTCTCCGAAAACGGCACGAAATCACTGGTCACTAACGCCAAAGAGACCGTGGTCTTGAAAGACGCCAACTGGCAGGATGTCGTCAAGGCCGACTTCACCACTGACGACTACGGCAGTTTCAACGGTTCGTTCGTCATCCCCGACAACCGGCTCAACGGTGTCTTCCAGCTCCGCGGCAGCTATGGCGGGGTCGAGATCCGCGTGGAGGAATACAAACGTCCCACCTTCGAGATTAACTTCGAGACCGTCAAAGAACAGTACAAGCTCAATCAAGAGGTCACGGTCCGCGGCAGCGTGGATGCCTTGGCAGGCTTTGCTTTGGATGACGTTCAATACAGCTACCGTGTGACCCGCAAGACACAGTTCCCATGGCGTTGCTGGTGGTGGTGGTACCCCGTGGTGGAAGACGAACAAGTGGGTCACGGCGAGGCTCGTACGGATGAAAACGGCAAGTTCGCCATCACCTTTAACCTGAAGCCCTCGCTGAAAACCAAACCGAAACAACAACCCGTGTTCACCTACGAAGTCGAAGTCACGGCGACCAGCGCCCAAGGCGAGACCCACAGCGACACCTATTATATTCGCGCCGGCTACAACGAAGTCGCCCTAGGCACCACCCTGCCTTCTTTGGTGGAACAATCCTCCTTGAAAGACTACGAGGTCCACGTGACCAACATGAGCGGGGAACCTGCCAAGAGCCGTGTAGCATGCAAGATATACCGCTTCGAGGAAAGTCCCAAAACCAACTATTTTGAAGCCAGCCACCAGAGAGTCAAACTGGACCGTCAACTGCTCAGCGACGACCAGCTGAAGACCCTGTTCCCCGACTTCAGTTTTGACACCGATGCCGACCGGATGAAACACAAGACTCTGATTTACCAAGACGAGGTCTCCATCGACGACAAAGCTCCTCTCTCCACAGGAAAACAGACCCTGAAACCCGGACGCTATTATATCGAGCTCGCCAGCCTTGACGACCCGCTCGCCGTCACTGCCAAAGAGTTCAGCGTCTATAGCAAGAGCTCCGACAAGATGCCATACAACACCCTCACCTGGATCCAATGCGACAAAGAGAAAGCCCAGCCTGGTGAGACCATCCGCTTCCGTTTGGGGAGTTCCGTCACCAATGGTCAGATATGGGTGCAACTCGTTCACGGCAACGAGGTGCGCATAGAACGTCATCTCTCACTCAGCAACAACATCGAGGAGCTGAGCTACACCGTGCGTGAAGAGGATCGTGACGGCTTGTGTCTCAAGACTGCCTTGGTGAAAAACAACTGCTACGCCCTGCAAAACGAATGGGTGAGCGTGCCTTACGACAACCTCGACCTCAACATCACTCTCGCCTCTGTTCGCGACAAACTCAGTCCTGGCAGCGAAGAGACCTGGACCGTGCAAATCAAAGACTATAAAGACAAACCCGCTAACGCCTCGCTGCTGGCGGGCATGTACGACGCCTCACTCGACGAGTTCGCAAGAAACTACTGGAACTTCAACATGAACCCCAACGGGGTCTATAGCAACAACTTCGGCAAGGACAACACCCATTTCTTCTCCATCGGATTCAATCCCGGTTATTTCTCCTATCCACGCCCCTACGACTTCATCTTGCCCTCGGGACAAAACTTCTTCAACATTTACAACCATTTCCGTTATTATGATATGATGGTGGAAGATGCCGTGAGGCCAATGGCTAAAAGCTCCCGAGCAAACCTTAACATGGCAGCAGGTGTCACAGCCCAGGAGGAGGCTGTCGAAGCTGAAGAAACGGCTGTTACACAAGATGCCGAGATGAACGATGAGGGCGGAACCGCAGAGACCACGCAGCAGACACAGCAAGAGGAGCCCGCCGTGCGTGAGAACTTCAACGAGACGGCCTTCTTCTTCCCTGACTTACGCACTGACACTGACGGAAATTGCACCTTCAGCTTCACCCTGCCCGACGCCATCACCCGCTGGAGGCTGATGATGCTGGCCTACAACAAAGACTGCCAGACCGGCTACAATGAATATACCTTCAAGGCCTCCAAGCCCGTGATGATCATGGCTGACATGCCGAGATTCATGTACGACACTGACACGTTGTGGTTTGTGGCTAACGTGGTCAACACCGGCGAGGAAGCTGTGGCTCCCACTGCCAAACTCGAAATCTTCGACGCCATCACGATGAAGCCCATCAACCTGTTGGCCTCACCGGCGGTGATCACGATGGAAGACCTCATCATGCCCGGTCGCAGCAAAGAGGTGCGCTGGAAAGTCGCCGCGCAATACGACCTCAGCCTGTTAGCTTTCCGTTTCACCGCCTACGCCGGGTCGTTCAGCGACGCCGAACAGCACCTGCTTCCTGTGCTCAGCAGCGAGATCTTCCTCACCCAGACACTACCCATCACCGTGAAAGCTGAGACCGAACAGACCTTCGACTTCGAGGCCATCGCCAACCCCAATAGCCGCGAACGCGACTACGCCCTGACACTGAACTTCAGCACCAACCCTGTATGGTACGCCGTTCAAGCCCTGCCTTCACTGGCCAACATCAGCACCAAACGACCCGAGAACGCCTTCTATGTCTTCTATGCCAACACCCTCTCAGCCCATATCGCCAACAACATCCCGAACCTCATGGCCTATATCAAGAAATGGCAGATCGAGACCCCTGACGCCCTGCTGTCACAGCTGGAGAAAGACCAAGACCTGAAAGCCATCCTGTTACAAGAGACTCCTTGGGTATTAGAGGCCAAGAGCGAGAGCGAACAACGTTCACGCATCGCCACCCTCTTCGAGGTCAACAACCTACGACAACAACAGCACCAAACCCTCGAGCTCCTCGAGAAAACCCAGATGCACGGTGGCGGATGGCCTTGGTTCGAGGGCATGCCCGAAAGCCCCTTCATCACCTCGTTCATCCTCTCTGGATTCGGCAAACTGCAAAAGATGGGTGCTTGGACCTTCATGAACAACAACGACCAGCGCAAAGCGGAACGCATCTGTGAGAAAGCCGTGAAATATCTCGAATACCATGTAGCCGAGGTCTATCGCGACATGATACACTACAAAGAAGAATGGAGCATCTCAGGCGGCATCATGGACGACCTCTATGCCCTCAGCTTCTTCAAGGAACAGAAGTCTGACAAGGACTTCGCAAAGGCCAAGGCCTACTTCCTCGACCGTCTCGGCAAAAAGAAGGAATGGCTCAAATTCGACTTCGGCGACCGCGCCGAGGCTGCCATGTTGCTCTACCGTAACGGCGACACCAAGAATGCCAAGGCGATGATTGCCTCCTTCAAGGAAAACGCCATGAAGAACGAGCAAATCGGCATGTACTGGCCCAAACGCTACTTCAGCTTCCAGTCTCATATCGCCACCCACGCCCAGATTATGAGTGCCTTCGCGGAGATCGACCAGAACCAGGAGACTCTCGACCAACTGAAGGTGTGGCTCCTCACCCAGAAACAGACCACGATGTGGGAAAACAGTGCCTCCACCGCTGAGGCCTGCTACGCCCTGCTGATGCGTGGCAGTGACTGGCTCGACGACGGCGAAAAGCAAGTCACCCTGCGCTTCGGCAACACGCTTGTCAACACTGAAGGTGGTGTGGCTGGCACCGGATTTATCCAACGCCACTGGAACGCCAACGAGGTCACCGAGGAGATGCGTCACCTCACCGTCAACAACCCCACCGGCCATCTGGTGTGGGGCGGCCTGTTCCGCCAGTATTTCGTGCCTATCGATGAAGTCAAGAGCGACGAGTCGGGCTTCAAAATCAGCCGCGAGCTGTTCGTGGAAACCGTCACTGACAAAGGCAAGCTCCTCGTGCCCGTCGGCAAACGCACCTTGAAGGTCGGCGATAAAGTCACGGTAAAAATCACCTTCGAGAGCCCTCAGGACATGAGCTTCGTCTTTGTGAAAGATCTCCGCGCCGCTGGCCTGGAACCCATCGAGCAACTCTCGAAATACCGCTACGACGACGGCATGGGTTACTACCAAAGCAACACGGACACCGACATGGAGTTCTTCATCGACTTCTTACGGAAGGGTGTGCACCAGCTGGAATACAGCATGTTTGTGACTAAGGAGGGCAACCTCAGCAACGGATATGCGTTGATTCAATGCCAATATGCGCCGGAATTCTCAGCGTATTCTGACGGACAACGCATCACGGTCACTGGCCAATAATCGTCAGTGAAGACATCTTGATAAGACACTTTCGCAAAAGACGTTGGAGTATCTCTTTTTTTCATATTTTTGCCTCGTGAAAAGAAAGATACTCCAAATAGCATCCCTCATGATGGCACTGTATGTGCTCGTTGTCGCTCATGGATTGACCGTCAACTTCCACTTCTGCACAGAGGACCATCACCTCATGAGCAGCTTTGGCGATGCCTCCGCCCAGTGTGTGCATTGCTTAGGGCATCATCATGGGCATACGGACGAGGTGGAGTTTGAAGATGCCTTGAAAGTGATTCATTTCAACAACAAGTGCTGTTGCGAGGATTTTGAAAAGGAGATCGGATTTACCGAGGGTTTCACATTCTCAACCGAAAAAGCCCTGACGGTGTTTCTGCCTTCCATCGTCCTGGCTGAAGGGGTCTGTCTCATGATGGAGCAAACCCAAGCATCTGCGTTCCGCTTTTTGAACGAGGAGAAAATCCCCTATCTCCTCTCAGGCCGTCTGAGGACGGTTTTCTTTTCCCAGCTAAAACTCAATCCTTTGGTTTTCTGATTGATATTGCCGCTTCCTACCAAGCCGCACAAACGGGATGACAAAACATAGTCATGCCGCACAATCCTATTTGAATATGTAAAAATCAACAAAACAATTCATCATGAAAACCATTCAATCCATCATACTGTTATCATTGCTCTCCCTAACGTTCTCCTCATGGGCACAGAACATCATCGAGGGTACCGTTTATGAAGAGGTAAACGGCAAAAAACAACCTCTTCCCGGAGCCAACGTCTATTGGAAGATCGCCAACGTCGGCACGGTCACTGACGAACACGGACATTACAGCATAGAGATCCATCCCACTTACAAATGCTTGGTGTTCAGCTTTGTGGGTTATGAAAACGACACCGTTCATCACATGGCGGAACCACAGCATTACGACCATGTGATGACAACGCCTTTGACGTTGAGCGAAGTAGAAGTCGCCGCCCGACAGAAGGCACAGTTCGTGTCAGTTCTTGATCCTCATCACGTGGAACACATCACAGGCGAGGCACTTCGCCGCTGTGCTTGTTGCAGCCTTGCTGAGAGCTTCGAGACCAACGCCTCTGTTGACGTGGCTTATGCCGATGCGGTGACGGGAGCCAAACAGATAGAGCTGCTCGGTCTCAGCGGCCTTTACACCCAGATGATGACGGAGAACATGCCCAACTTCCGTGGTTTGGCTTCGGCCTTCGGACTAAGCTATGTGCCAGGCACGTGGATGCGCGGCATCTCTGTCTCTAAAGGAACCTCTTCCGTCCGTAACGGCTATGAGTCAATCAGCGGACAGATCAACGTCGATTTTAAAGAGCCACAAGAAGACCATGCGGAGAAGGTCTTCGTGAATGGATTCGTTAATTCCATGGCCATGACAGAGCTGAACTTCAACACCCGTGTCAACGTGGGTGAACGCGATGGCTTGCTGCTGTTAGGTCATGTGGGGCACAACTTCATGAAGATGGATGGCAACGGCGACGGCTTCCTCGACGACCCCACCACCACACAATACAGTGCCTTCTTGCGTTACAACCATCCCAATACCGGACATTTCGGATGCAAGCTCGGCGTGAAGGCCTTGAAAGAAACCCGTCTCAGCGGACAGATGGACTTCGACCCCAAACGTCGTAATGAGGCGGGATACGACCTCTACGGCATTGGAATCAACACTGAACGCTATGAGGCCTTCGCCAAGACAGGCTTTATCTTTGACCGACCCGAAACCAGTCTCGGCATCCAGCAGCAGCTGACATATCATAAGCTGAATTCCTATTTTGGACTTCATGATTATAACGCCACCCAGCTCTCATATTACGCCAATATCCTCTTCGACTCCTATATCGTCACTGACCATCACAAATATTCCGTTGGAGCTTCCTACACCTACGACCGATATGATGAGTATCAAAACTTCCTTTTCACCACCCTAGATGCTAATCCCAAACGTCGTGTGGAGCAGGTGCCAGGTGCCTTTGCGGAATACGTCTTCAGCGATGACCATCATTGGACCGCTATCGCCGGCATCCGTGCTGACTATAACACCTATTACGAACGTTTGTTCTACACCCCGCGTTTCCATGTGCGTTTCCGTGGACATGACGAGTTAGCCATACGCCTCTCTGCCGGAAAAGGTTACCGTTCGCCAAACGTCCTTGCCGAGAACTCCACGATACTGGCTTCATCGAGGGCGATACGCTTCCTTGAAACGCCCAAGATGGAAGAGGCTTGGAACTTTGGCTTGAACCTCTCGAAAAACTTCAATATAGGAGAAAAGGAACTCCAACTATTGGTGGATGCCTATCGCACCGACTTCATCAACCAGATTGTCCTGGACCGCGATGCTGACGCCCATGAGATCCGCATTTACAACCTTGATGGCAAGTCGTTTTCTAACTGTGCCCAGATTCAACTCGACTACGAGTTATTCCATAACTTCGACATGTCAGCGGCTTTCCGCTACACCGATGTCAGGATGACTATCAACGACACGGTGCGAGAGAAACCCTTCGTGAACCGTTACAAGGGCTTGCTCACCCTCTCGTATGCCCCCGGCACATGGCAGTTCGACCTCATCACCCAGTTTAACGGCGACTGTCGTATTCCCGACATGAGCGGCAATGCCACCGCTGTGGCCGACGGTCAGGTGATGGAACGTTCACCGTTCTATGTGATTATGAATGCCCAAATCACCAAAAAACTGGGCGAGCATTGGGAACTCTATGCCGGTGGTGAGAACCTCACCAACTACAAACAACGCCATCCTCTTGTTGCCGCCTCCGAGCCTTTCGGCAACGACTTCGATGCCTCCATGGTGTGGGGTCCTTTGAGTGGCATCAGAGGATATCTCGGTTTCCGGTTCCAATTGAAGTAAGGGCGGGGCATTTCCCCTCCCCAATCACTTATCTTAATATCGTGTCAATTCTCGGTATTAAACTCTAATTAATTGGGGTGAATTTTTTTCCATTGAAAAAATGAATATATGAGATTTTTTATTAATTTTGCAGCAAAATATTAATACTATATGGAAAAGAAAGACCCCATTGATGAAGCTTATCGTTACGTAGATAACGCCCAAAAGACATTGAGAGAACACGGAGAATACGACGCTGAACTAAATCGTTACAGAGATCGAAAATATGTGCGTGCCGCAGGTCATTATCTGTGGCATGCCGTGTTGATTGCGTTGGATGCTGTGTTCCATGTCAGAAAAGACCGCCGTACCCGTGTTGACATCGACGATTATAAAAACGCAACCAGAAAACGTGATAAGAAACTAACGGCGTTGGTCAACGATGGCTATCAGATCTTACATCTTTACATGGGTTATGATGGCATTTTGGCGAAAAGCACATGCGATGAAGGATTCCGTATTGCCAACGCCATTATTGATAGATGTATGAGACTTCGGAAAAACTAACCTCACCCCCCGACCCCCTCTCCACTGTGGAGAGGGGGAGCGTTCTACCCTGGGCCTACCGAGGTTAAACCCCTAACGGGGTAGCTCCCTCTAAATTCTAAATTCTAAATTATCAACTCTTCGTGAGCGCTGCTGCGCCCAGGATGGCTGCGTCGTTGTCAGGGAGTTTCGACACTAACACCTCCACGCTACCGTCATAAACGAAGCATAGGTTTTTCTTGAACGACTCTTTGACGGGACGCATCAAAACTTCGCCAGCTTTCACAGGACCGCCCATGAGGAAGATGGCTTCAGGGCCGCTGAATGCCACGGCGTTGGCTAAGGCAATGCCCAACCATTCGCCCGTCTTCTCGAAGACCTCCAAGGCCAAAGGTTCACCAGCTTTGGCAGCATCACCCACATGTTTGCTGGTAAGTTCCTCCTTGGGGACTTTCGCAAGAGGACCGTCATATTCAGGACGCTGTTCCAGCAGCTCCAAAGCGGTACGACGGATGCCCGTGGCAGAGGTGTAGGTCTCCAGACAGCCGCATCTGCCGCAACCGCAAGGTCTGCCTCCCGGAATCAAGATGGCGTGACCGAGCTCGCCCGCGCCACCGGTCTTGCCATGAACCAATTTACCGTCCACCACGATGCCACTGCCCACACCCGTTCCCAAGGTGAAGGTGATGAAGTGTTTCATGCCTTTTGCTCCGCCATACACCAGCTCTCCGTATGCCGCCGCGTTGGCATCGTTAGATACCGTCACTGGCACGTCAAGATGCTGATGAAAAAGCTTAGGAAGGTCGATGATACCCTTGAAATTCAAGTTAGTGGCATTCTCAATGCAACCGGTGTAGTAGTTGCCTGCCGGAGCCGCAATGCCGATACCATCAATGGTCTTCACCCGTTCTTCTTCCATCATCTCCTGAATCTTTGCGCAGATGTCACGCACATAGATCTCAGCGTCGTTATATTGGCTGGTGGCCAGGTTCTTTCTTGCGATACAACGGCCGTCGGGACTGACCAACCCGATGTCGGTGTTTGTTCCACCGATGTCGATGCCGATAGAATAGTAGTTTGTCATAATCATTGTTGTTGTTCGAGGGGCTAAATTAGCAAAAATTAATGTACTTTTGCCTGCATAAACATTTTCGTCATGAAAAAACTGCTTTTTATTCCGCTCACCGCATTGCTTTTGATGGCTTGTCATCACACACAAAACCAGCAGGCGAAGCCCGTCAGTCAACAAACCGCCTCGACCTATCAGCAAGACACCATGAAACCAGCGACGGCTCATGATGCGGGTGACCTCACCACTTCACCCACTTCAAGCGACACCACGGCGCAAGGCTTTGTAAGAGACACCACCGCTCCTCTTGGTTCCCCACAGAACCCCCTCAAATTAGAGCCTGGCAAGCCCATCGACTTCTCACAGCTCTTCAAGCAAAACCAAGAGACACTCACCTTTGGGGAGCGTTCTGCCAAACAGATTGACACCATACGGTCGTTGGCGGAGAATGGCGATAAAAACGCGATGTTCCATTATGGCACTTGTTATGAGCAGGGCTGGGGAGTGAAACGCGACTTCTCCAAAGCGCTTGAGTGGTATCAAAAAGCCGCTGACCAAGACCAGAAAAACGCCTTTGGGGCCATCGGCGGTCTCTATCGTCTCGGCAAAGGAGTACCCGTTGACCCCAAAAAGTCCGCGGAATGGTTCACCAAAGGAGCGGAACACGAGGATGAGAACTCCATGCTTTGCCTTGGCAACTGTTATTATACAGGTTTCGGAACCAAGAAAGACTACAAACAAGCGGCTCATTGGTGGAAAAAAGCCGCCGACAAAGGCAACGGCTTCGCTCTCAGCCAGATGGGTGACGCATACTTAGGCGGCCTCGGCGTAGAGAAAGACCTCGATAAAGCGGTTGAATACTACACTCAAGCCGTGGAGAAAGGAGTCCCCAATGCGCAATACCGTCTGGGTGTCCTGTATTATTATGGCCAAGGAGTCAAGCAAGATACCGTTTATTCCAAACTCCTCCTCACCAAAGCCCGGGAACATGGAGTGGAAGAAGCTGATGACTTTTTGAAGAAGAAATTACATAGTAGTGAGAAGTAAAAATTTTAGAGAGATACATTTTTTATGAAAAAACACATTTTTTTGCTATTAGTTTTTATGCCTGTTATGGCATGGGCTCAGTTCGACACCTGGTTTGAAAGTGCCTCATTACGTGTCGATTACACCCTTACTGGTAATGATAAGAACACAAACTTCGCCCTCAGAGAGCTGATTCGTGAACCCTACTGGAGCGGTTCCAAAGTCAATCTTATAGACGACCTTGAGTTTGGCAACTATATTGTGAAGGTCTTTGAGCCTGGCACCGACCATCTGCTATTTTCCAAAGGCTACCAGAACCTCTACGGTGAGTGGCAGACCACCACTGAGGCTACGCAAGTCACCAAGACCTTCGAGGAGTCGGTCATCGTGCCTTTTCCGAAAAAGAATGTCGAAGTAGTTCTTTACCGCAAGGACTGGGAAGGCCGTCTCATCGAAGGCTTACGTCTGTCGGTGTCGCCTAACGACTATTTCATCCGCACTGCAGACGACCTCAAGTTGCCCGTGTATGACGCTTGGATTGGCAACAACGACATCACCAAGGCGGTTGACATCGTTATCCTCCCCGAAGGCTATACCGAAGCCGAGATGGGCAAGTTCGTCAAAGACTGTAACTTCTTCGTCAAAAGTCTCTTCGACTATGCGCCTTACGACCGTTACAAGACCAGTTTTAATATCCGAGGTGTGATGGCTCCTTCTGCCGAGTCAGGATGCACCGAACCTGGTGTCAGGGTTTATAAAAACACCGTGATGCGATTCAGTTACTGGACCTTTGACTCGGAGCGTTACTGCATGAGCACTGACAACCGCGACATCCGTGACCTTGCCGGACAAGTGCCTTACGACCAGATTTATATCCTCATCAACAGCCAGAAATATGGCGGTGGCGGTATTTATAATTTCTACTGTTCCTCAGCAGCTTCCAACAGCTTCTCTGGTGACATCATCGTCCATGAGTTCGGCCATGGCTTTGCCGGCCTTGCCGACGAGTATTATGATGACGACACCTACGGCGACATGTATAACAACGACCTTGAGCCTTGGGAACCCAACATCACCACATTAGTTGAATTCGACCACAAATGGAAGGACATGCTCGACAAGAAGACCCCAGTGCCAACCCCTCGTGAACCAAAATACGAAAACGCCATTGGTGTCTTTGAAGGCGGCGGCTATGAAGCCGAAGGCGTTTACAGTCCCAAAATGGATTGTTTAATGAAGACTTTCAAAGGTCATGTGTTCTGTCCGGTCTGCGAACGCGCTATCGAACGCATGATTCTCTATTATTCCGAATAAACTCTCAACTATGAACTACTTAGACATCATCATCGCCGTCTTGTTAGTCGTATTCGGCATTGGCGGCTGGCGAAAGGGCATCATCATCGAGGTTACCACGCTGTTGGGTCTCGGTTTGGGACTTTACGGAGCGTTTCATTTCTCCGACTTCACGGCGGACAAGTTGGTGCATTATGTGGAGATCAACCCTAAATACCTCAATTTGATTGCTTTCATCGTCACCTTTTTGGTTGTTGCCTTGCTGGTCAATGTGTTAGGTCGTATCGTGTCGAATCTAATCAAGAATCTGAATCTGGGATTCATCGACAAGTTAGGCGGATTTTTGATTGGTCTTGCCAAAGGATTGTTGATATGCAGTTTGTTGGTGATGCTCCTCAACGTAATGAATCTCAAGGGGGTAGTCAAAGACGATGCCAAGAAGGAGTCGTTGCTCTACCCATACGTAGAGGAGGCGGTACCCTACGTGTATCAGGGTTTCGACCTCGTCAAGGAGGCGGTGAAAAACGCTTCATTTTCCGATGACAAAGAAGAAGCCGCTCCTGCACCCCAGGTGGTCTAATAGCCATTCTTCGTTAGTTTCCCGCATCGATTAATGATCTCATTGGCGATTTGAAAGCCTTTGGAACAAACATCTTTCTCCAAAATTCCATCATATCCCATTGACAGGTGCATAATGTCATAGGCGGTATTCACCAAGGTCATCATCTTACCATCCCTTTTGTTGATGACGGTTCTGATGTCTTCAATGCTAAGAAGCTGTTTTGATTTTTTGTTTAAAGTTTTTTTTTCTTTTTCGGCTTCTTTGAGGGTCTTTTTGGTCTGATTTTTTGTTTCGCTCGCTCCGATAGCCCGCTATCGTCGTTCGCTCAACAGAAAAATCATCCTCAAAAATCCCTCTCAAATAAGCTCGAAAAAAATCAAAACAGCTTCTAAGACGGCCTTTGTTTTTTTTGATTTGGAAAGTGGCTTTTAAAACGAGCAACATTCCGTTCCACAGGGTATTGCCGGCCATTCTGACATATTTACGGTCACCGTAAAAGCGGTTTTCATAGTCGAGTTGTCCGTGGTTTTTTAATAGTTCTTTTGCGTTTTCAACGTAGCGGCGGGCTTCAGCGATGGGATCCACTACGATTTCATAATAAACATCTCTCATGTTTTGGGTGGATTTAAATATAGGAGCTGTGTGATGTGTACGGGTACTCCGATGATGGTGGAGACGAGGCTTTCGAGGATGTCGAAGTCGGCTTTGTCGCGGAGCATGTATTTGGCTGCCCAGTCGAAACGGATGACATTGTCGTATTTGTCAGATTGTGCCATGATGTAATAATTATTAAAGTTTCGCTGCAAAGATAGGGGATATTTTTCAAAGATGCTACAAGATTGGAATATTATTCAAAACTTTTTTATAAATTATTGTTCCTTTTTGTGTGTTAGAATTGTTTTAACAACGCCCCTTAGGCCAACGCTTCCCCGTTTTTGACATTCTCCACGTCTTTTGCCAATGGCTACCGCATTGGAAGTTAAGAGTAGAGAACAGAGAGTTAGGCAGCCCCCAATCGTGAAATGCCGGACGCTTGCGTTCTTAATCTTCCAAGTTTATTCTTTTAAATATGTTAAATATGTCGTTTTCTATTCTTTATATTTGTTGTTAATAAAATATATAAAGTGAAAATTTTTAATATCAGTTAAAAAAAATTTAAAAATTCTCCAGCCCAAACAGATTATTCTGTAATTTTGGCACCGCCAAAATAACACCTTGAAAAACAACGAAAAAAATCAATCAACATTTGTTAATAATCAGTAAAGTAAAAATAAAATGAAGAGAATTTCTATCCTCTTAATCATGCTGATGGCGATGTTCGTGCCGTTGGCGATGAATGGACAAACAACTTATTCCTTCTCCAATATTCCAACCACTGGATGGAGTACAAGTGGAGGTACTCAGACAATCAATAATGTCCCATGGACTTATTCTAGTTCAACCTACATTGCTGCTACTGCTGCTACAGGAATCCAGATTGGTTCAAGAAACAACCCCCAGACTACTAATTGGACAATTCAGACACCTATTTCAAGTTTTGGTTCAAATATTACAGTGACAGGTGTTTCGATTACAGCTTACACAACCCGCACAACGGCAACTTATGATATATCGGTTGGTGGAAATTCTGTAAAAAACGGCAACTTGACAACAACCTCTGCCACTTATTCAGCAACTAATTTGAATTATACCTCGGGAAATATTGTTGTGACAATGAAGGGTTCAACAAACTCCAGAGCTATGTACTTGTCTAATATCACGGTTACCTTCATAGAAAAATGCCCTACCCCCACAAACGTGACCGTGCCCAGCAACAGCATTGGAGCTACCACGGCAGTCGTCAACTGGAGTGGCGAGGCTGATAGCTACAATGTTAGATTTGCATCAGCAGTAGAATCAACAACTTACGGATTTGAAGGAACTCTTGATGGCTGGACAACCATTGATGCCGATGGCGACGGATTCAACTGGGTGCTAGGCTCAGCTACTGATGGAGTTTATACCTATGGCGAAAACCTTTCTGGAAATGGCCATAATTCATCCAACGACTTGATTGTTTCAGGCTCCTATAGAAATACTAGTGACAATAGTGGCGTTGCACTGACTCCCGACAACTACCTTGTTTCAAAACAGATTTCCTTGGGAGGTGCCATTTCGTTTTATGCACATGGCTCTAATTCAAGCTATGTGGCTGAACACTTCGGCGTTTTCGTTTCCACAAATTCCAACAACAATCCTAGTGATTTCGTAAAAGTGAGTGAATGGACTGCCACAACCACGACATACACCCAATACTCTGCCGATTTGAGCGCTTATGGTGGACAAGGTTATGTCGCCATCCGTCACTTTAATTGCACCGATATGTTCTTATTATCTGTTGATGACATCACCATTGAGGAACCGGTTTGGACTACCACGACCAGCAACACAACTTCCGTCACGCTCAACAACCTGACACCTAACACCCAATACGTGGTTCAGGTACAAGCTAATTGCGGTAATAACGACCTGAGTCAATGGAGCGAATCCATTAACTTCACCACTAGCAATGTGACAACTTACAGTGTCAATGCAGCAAGTGGAATCACGGGGGGAAGCCTTACTTTCACCGCTAACGGAGGACATGACATCTATACCTCGCTCACTGACGTTACGGCAGGAACCGATGTCATTATTTATGTGGAACCAGACGCTGGCTTCCAGCTCTCAGGCGCACCCACGCTTTCCCCTTCGGGCATCACACTGATCTCCAATGCTGATGGCACTTATACTTTCACCATGCCCGCCAGTGATGTCACAGTGAACGCCACATTTAATTGCACCACACCTGCTGACCCGACATTCTCTGTGGCAACGGGAACCTATACCACGGTGCAAAATGTGATCATCTCGTGCGCCACAGCCGGTGCAACCATTTATTACACCATCGACGGCAGCACCCCAACTAACAGCAGCACCCCATACACTGGTGCCATTACCATTAATGAGACCACCACACTGAAAGCCATCGCCTATATTGGCACCTGTACCAGCAACGTGACCACGGCGACCTATACGATGGACCTCCCAACCTACACAGTGACCTGCGCCAGTGGCCTCACGGGCGGTAGTCTCTCGGCAAGCCCAACCTCAGCCGCTGAAGGCTCCACCATCACCGTTACCGCCACCCTTGAAAGCGGCTACTTCCTCGGCACCATTACCGCCACCGATGGCAACAGCAACGACGTGCCTGTGACGGTAAGTGGCAACCAAGGCACCTTCACCATGCCCGCCAGCAACGTGACTGTGACTGCCACTTTCACACAAGGCTTCCATGTTACGTTGAACCAAACTCCCAATGGTACTATCAGTGCTGATCAAACCACCAATCTGCAGCCTGGCGATATCGTTACTTTGACCGCTACACCCAACAATGACTGCGTTTTCTTGGCATGGTACGCCTACAAGGATGGCGACCCAAGGGATGTGATTGCATTAGTGAACAATAGTTGGTTCTTTATGCCTTCAAGCAATGTGACTGTTCAGGCTATTTTCGTGACTGAAGAGGAGCACGAGCAGACTGTTGGTGGTGGTAACAATACAAATGGTAATCTCCCAACCAATGTGTATTACAGGTATTCCCTTACGCAGCAGATTTACACGCCTGCTGAGATTGGTTACAATGGTAGAATCACCGCAATAGCATTTAAAGCCAATGGAACAGCTACACGTACGCTCGATGTTTACATGGCTCATACCTCGAAGACTGCATTCAGTTCAACTACCGATTGGCAAACCATGGGGCCCTCATTCTTGGTGTATTCGGGTAGCGTTAGCTTTAATAGCAGCGATTGGACTACCATCACTTTAGATACGCCGTTCGAATATGACGGTACGAGCAACCTGAATATCTGTGTGGTAGATAAAACTGGTTCATGGGTAACAAACATTACATTCAATACTTACAGCACCAATGCAAATAGAGCTATGTATGTGAATAATGATAACACAGATTATAGCCAAGGAGTAAATGCTTCTGGCATTTCTGATTACACCGGAACGCAATCTACTGTCAATAACCAAATCAAGTTCACCATCAAGGTGCCCGGCAGTGCCGAGTCACTCACCATTTCAATGGATATTTCTAAAGGATTCAGATATGTGGAAAATCATGGCCCATCACATGCTGACAAGTTGGATGTCGTTGGTGTTGACCTTGAGAACGACATCACCATCACTGCTCCCACCAATTTTGAGGTTTGCTTGACGGAAGATGGCACCTACACTTCCTCACTTACTATCCCCCGTGAGACAAGCAAGGGCAATCGTTCAGCTACCACATGGGATTTTGACAGTGGTTTAGAAGGCTGGACGGCTAATGATGAAGACGGTGATGGACACAATTGGGAACAATCAACAAGCTTTGATGCGTATAATGAGTCAGCTGGTTGTGTTGTTTCAGCTTCATTTATCAATCAAGTAGGAGCATTGACTCCGAATAACTGGCTGGTGTCTCCACAAGTTGAACTTGGAGGTACCTTCTCTCTTTATGCTATAGCTCAGGACCAAGCATGGCCGCAAGAGCATTTCGGCATCTATGTGTCAACAACGGGTGCCAACCCATCCGACTTTACCATGTTGGGGGAATGGACATTGACAGCTGGTGACTGGAGGCAATACTCCGTTGATTTGAGGGCATTCGCTGGACAAAATGGTTATATTGCCGTGCGCCACTTCGACTGTACCGACAAGTATTATATTAAAGTTGACCATTTCGTGCTCGACACCGATGCGCATATTGAAATTGAGATGCCTGTCACGATTACGCCAGCTACGGTATATGTCCGCATGAAGGCTGACCTCAGTGCTGGTAACTACAGCGGCACCCTTACGGGTTCTGCTGGCACGGGCGACAACCTTAACAGCAGTATCAACCTGAGAGGTGAGGTTATTGCAAATGACACCTGGGCGACTACGGTTACAACCCTTGCAGCCGCCACACCTGGTTATAGCGAAAGTGGCAACAACATCACTATCAGCAACGCCAACGGTCTGGCATGGCTTATCTCCACAGTGAATGGCCTCAACGGCCAAAGCACTGTCCTTAGCGGCAAGACCATCACCCTCACCGACGATGTCGATATGAGTGAACATGCTTGGGTACCGATCGGCACCACGGAGCGGCCATTCACTTGCACCTTCGATGGCAACGGACATCTCATCAAGGGTGTCACTTGTAGCACTGAGTTCCAGCACAAAGGTTTATTCGGTTATGTGAGCGGTGCAGCCAACATTCAGAATGTGGTGGTGCAGGCGGAGCTTACGGGTAACAGCCTTACCACGGGAGCCATTGCAGGCACCTTTGCCAGCACGGGCACCATCAGCAACGTGGAAGGCGCAGGCACACTCACCGGTGGCGCACTCACCACAAGCATGGGTGGCTTGGTGGGCAACAACACGGGCGGCACCATCCATTCCTCGTTCGCCGTGAACACCATCACCTCTGCCAATGCCACAACACAAGTAGGTGGCTTGGTGGGTAACAACACCGGCGACCTTCTGAACTGCTACGCCAATGCCACCATCAGCGGCACTGGCCAAGTCGGCGGACTCGTCGGCACTAATACTGGCACCGTCGAGAATTGCTATTCCGTGATTGGCAGCCAGACCTTCCCGTCATTCGCCTACCTCAACAGCGGCACCATCAAACTGTGCTATGCCGAAAACGGCGTTGACAACTATGTGGGCAGCACTGGAACGAGCGGCACCCTCAGCGGCCACGGCAACTTCACCGCCACTGACCCGACGCACACCTACGGATACATGTACTGGGACAACACGGTGACGGTCGCTGAAGGACAGACCAACCCCTGCGTGGTTGACACCATCAAATACACCGACACCCAGATTGACAGATGGCCCGGCCTGCTTAGCACATTGGAATACTGGGTGGACTCCATCAACAACAATACGGCAGTCCTACCCGACATTACCTTTACCAAATGGCTGCGTCCCACCACGAAGTACATCAACGATGACCTTCCGGTTCTGTGCTTCCCGAAGGACAACTGCCTGATCACTATCGACAGCGAAGGCAAGGCCTTGCGCTATGGTCCCTTCGACGGCAAATCGCACAGTGCGTATATGAGCAGGGAAGTCCGCGACGGCAGCGACGGCTTCGGCAACCAGGGCTTCGGACAGGAGCCTCATGATACCACCGAAGGCGGCGGTGACGAGCCTGGCAACGGTGTCGACGGTCTGCTCGAAGATTATGAGAACATGTCAGGCTATCTGTTCGTCTATGACAACGCCATCGACGTGGAGCGTGTGCCTGGTGAGGACCTTTATGTGTTCATCAATGAGGATGTCGCCTTCAAACAGGCCGAGGGTGCTGGGGAGTTCATCAACACCCAGGTGGGTGTGAGCTTCGACAACTCGTGCGGCACTGCCACCGACTTCTTCGGCAACACGCTGGCCTACGACTGGCACATGCTGTCCACACCTTTGGCCGACGCCTTGTTGGGCTTCAGCTACAGCAACGACTCCATCAACCCATGGACGATGGACAACCAGGCACACCAGGTGACGGGCGTGGCGAACAGCTACCTGCCCGACGGCACCGGCAACGTGGCCAACTGGGACTTCTACAGCTTCTATGAGCCGGAATATCACTGGATCAACATGAAACGCAACAGCGCTAGCCACCACCACTACGACGCTCCGTACGACCATATCGTCTATGAGAACGAGGACGCCTTAGTGGCAGGCAAAGGCTACATGGCCGCCATCAAGAAGGACAGCTACCTGTGCAACACGGGCACGCTGAACGGCCCGGCCAACCCCGTCTCCATCACGCTGACCAAGATCTCGCACGAGCCTGGCATCGAGGAGCTGGGCTACAACCTGCTGGGCAACCCCTACCAGGCCTACTTCAACGTGAATAAGTTCCTTGGTAACAATAACTTGAGTTCCTACTGGGTATATATCGCCGAGAGCGACAACTACGTGGCGGGCAACGCTGACGCTTCCGAAAACCCGGTGCTGCCGTCAGCCACGCTGCATCCGCACCAGGGCTTCTTCGTGCTGGCCAACAGCGACGGACAGACGGTCAACTTCGACTATGACGAGATGGCGCTGACAGAACCTGTCTCTGAGTCATATTTCCGCGGCGACAAGGTGAACTACCCGCTGGTGAACCTCTTCGCCACAAGCGAGAAGGGCAAGAAAGACCTTACGGTGGTCGAGTTCAACCGTCCAGAGTTCGGCGGTTCGTATAAGATGCGCGCCATCAACAACGCCGACTTCGAGCTGTCCGCCTACGCGAACAACAGCCGCTACAGCATCCTCTTCACCGAGAAGGGCACGGAGAAAGTGCCGGTTCACTTCAGAACCAACGAGGCGGGCACCTTCACGATGACGTGGAGCACCTACCACGGTAACTTCACCAGCCTGTTCCTGGTTGACAACCTCACCGGCACCCGCACCGACATGCTCCGCCGCGACCACTACACCTTCAACGGCACGCCCGACGACT
>JAEEGG010003308.1_pt1 | contig 40251 bp, 37 predicted proteins | sample 9134161 | NCBI WGS metagenome assembly JAEEGG01 (sample SAMN16246543, study PRJNA631951) | gut metagenome | biome: gut microbiome; feature: rumen; material: CR-attached | host: Bos | place: Iran: Karaj | collected 2018-10 | reverse complement strand
TGCAATCTCCGCTCTTCTTTGTCTCAGAACCAAGACTCATAGCTTCTTCAAGAACATCCATTGACATTCCACACCCATCATCTATAATGAGAATTGCTTGAATTTTAGTTCCATCTGCGCCCGTTCCACTTGTTTCAAAATCTACCTTTACATAACTACTTCCGACTTCTGGTTCTAACGAATTGTCAATAATATCCGCAATAGCGGAATAATTGTTGTACCCACAATTTCTAAGAGCATTCGCAATGAATGAATCATTGATTCTTAAATCTTTTTTCATTTTGTTACCTTTCACTACTTATTATTTAAAAAGCTTTCAAAATGGCATCGTGAAAGGTTTTTTTTACTTCCATTCAAAAAGCATAAATTGTTTCAAGTCGTCTTATTAAGCGCTTGATGTTGGCAAAAATATCTTGAATAAATACCTATTTCTTTTTTGCGAACTCAAAGCCTATTTTTTTGTCACCTAAACCCTAAAAAATGTCATTTATTCCTTTGCAGAAAACATCAAAAGCCCTATTTTTGCAACAAAAAATAGGGCAATATGTTTTTTTGTTTTAGTATTAACGGATTTTTGGACGGCGCATACAAGTATTTTGTTTATCCTACTCTACAACTTATGTTTGTTGTAGGCCTATTTATAGGCGTAGTTTACTTGATTTGGTTTCTAATAAAAAAATTATTATCCATAAATAAACACCCATCCACAGAAGTATTACAACAAATTGAAGAACAAAGCATTCAATCATCTCCACAATTTGTAACCATTGGTAATCTAAAGATCCAATGTGATGATATTAGTTACATTATAACAGAATCTGAAGAAAAGGAAAAGGAAAATGGAAATGGTAATCCGCGAAATAAGGTGATTCATTATAAAAATTCGTCAAAAACTGATACTGTTAGAAGTAATTTTGAAGACATCATAAAAAATCTGCCTGACCATTTCTTTCAAATTCACAAACAATATCTAATCAACTTAAACGATATTCAGACAATTGACGGAGATTTAATCTATTTGAAAGGCATAAAAAAAACTTTTTATGTCTCCGAGAAATACAAAAAAGATTTTAATGCCCGCATGAAAAAGTTATAATTCTTTTTTCTTTTACGGAACAACATAATGTTTGTTCTCTAAACATATTGTCTTTGTTGTAACTTATGCAACATTTGCGGCGCGTGTTTTCATCTCTCTTCGTTTCAACTACAATGCGGCGCCGCATGATCCAAATTGGAACCTTTCATCCATGGGTTTCAGTCGCTACGCTTCCTCAACCCATGGCTACCAATCTAGAACCCCTAAACGGGGTTCTTCATTATGGTGCTTTATCCTTGCTTAGTTATATTAGAAAGCGCATTAGCAATAAGGATGCGTAAAAAAATTAGCAATGGGTGGGCGTTAAGCGGCGGCGTTGTTTGAAGCACGCGCCAGCGTGCAAGTTTAGCCGCCGTAGCCCGCGGATTGCAATTTTTAGCATCCGTTTGCGTAGCGCACAGCGCCTTTCTTTTGGTTCTTTTCTTTGGCGCAGCAAAGAAAAAGAACATCTTTAAAAAGATATCTTTTTATTAGGAGTAATTCTTTCTAATTTGAGAATGCTTTCCGTTTCCCCTTATTTTCGTACTTTTGCACACGTTTTGGCGAATATGTATGACCGCCATGACGCCCTTTTGACAAACCAAACCATTGACCATGACCAAAGTACGAACAACCGTAGGCAAACGCTGGGCCAAGTGCTGCGGGTGGATACTCAAGAAGTTGGGTTGGAAGAGCTTGAGCGGCCCCATGGAGGGCAAGAAGGCCATCGTGCTGGGCGTGCCGCACACCTCCATCCTCGACTTTCCCATCTGCTATCTTTTCTATGCCCAATATGGCAAAGTGGCACACATCATGGTGAAGAAGGAATTCTTCTTCTGGCCGCTGGGACCTATCTTGCGCGCCTTCGGCGCTGTGCCCGTCGACCGCAGCAACGCCGCCGCCACCGTGAAAAGTATCATCCGCTCTTTCAACGAAAACGAAGTGTTTCATCTGGCCATCGCCCCCGAAGGTACCCGCAAGCCTGTGAAACGCTGGAAAACCGGCTTCCACCTCATCGCCCGCGAAACGGGAGCCACTGTCTATGTCGGCTACTACAACTGGGGCAAAAAGGAGATTACCGTCGGCATTCCTTGGGAACTCACCGACAACGCCAACGAAGATATGCGGCGTATCCAAGAGTATTATTCCACCCTCGATTTACAAGGCCGACACAAAGAGAACTACATAACCCATTAATCTACAATGAGTAAAAAGAAAATCAAAACGCCATATAAAGTTCGGAACAAATACCGCGAAATATTCTGTACCACTTTAAACAAAGTTTTCCAATATACCACCTCCAAATATTGGGACCGCACCATGGCTCAGTTTGTGGATGGCGAGCAAAAATATACCTACAGCAGCTTCGGTGAGAAGTGTAACATGCTCTCCACCAGAATGTCACGATTTGGCATCAGCGCAGGCGACAAGGTTGCCATCCTATCGCAGAACATGCCCAACTGGACACTGGCATTCTTTGCTGCCACAGCTTTCGGTCGTGTGGCCATACCTATCCTACCCGACAGCTCGGAAAACGAAGTGACCAACATCCTCAACCACTCTGAGAGTAAGGTGATTTTCATCTCCAAGCGGCTCCGATACAAACTCAGCCAGGAATGCATCGACAAACTGACGCTGGTAGTGGACATCGAGACGCTGGAGTTCATCAAGAAAAACAAAGATGATTTCCAGTGCAACGGCTGGATTAAAGACCCCCAACCCGACGATTTGGCTACCATCCTCTACACGTCGGGCACCACCGGCAAGGCCAAGGGCGTGATGCTGAGCCACCGCAACATCTGCCATAATCTGGTAGCCTCGTTCAAGGCACAGCCCTGTTTCAAAAACGACCGCTTTCTCTCTATCCTGCCAATGGCGCACGCTTACGAGATGTGCGTTTCGAGTCTCTACTCCATGTATGTGGGCGCCTGCTGCTACTACATCTCCAAGCCGCCTACACCTTCCATTTTGCTACCAGCCCTGAAAAAGGTGAAGCCCACCATCATGTTGGCCGTGCCGCTCATTATCGAAAAGGTCTATAACAACAGTGTGGTGCCCACCATCAAGAAAAGCCGCGTGCTGACCTGGATGGAGCAACACACGCCCCACATCCTTTATTGGATGATTGGAAAGCGGCTCCTCAAGACCTTCGGCGGCAAACTGCGCTTTTTCGGCGTCGGCGGCTCCAAGATCGACACCAAGGTGGAGGAATTCCTCATCAAATGTGGCTTCCCTTACGCTGTGGGCTACGGCCTCACCGAGACTGCCCCGCTCGTCTGCAACGTCATCGTCACCAAAAAGAAACGCTTGGGCTCCATTGGCGTGGCCTCCTACAAAGTGGATATCCGCCTCGACAATGTGGACCCACAAACGGGCGAAGGCGAAATCGTCTGCCGCGGCGACAATGTGATGCTCGGCTACTACAAAGACCCCGAGCGGACCATGAAAGTGCTTGACGAAGACGGCTGGTTCCGCACCAGCGACGTGGCCACCGTTGACAAAGACGGCTACTACTACATCAAAGGGCGTCTCAACAATACCATCCTCGGTCCTTCGGGCGAAAACATCTATCCTGAAGAGATTGAAATGGTTATCAATAATATCGACGGCGTGGAAGAATCACTGGTTATGGAGCAAAACGGTGAACTGGTAGCCCTTGTCAAATTCGAAGACAATGTGCTTAATTGGAACCAAGAATCTGAAGACCAGCTGTTTGAAAAGATAGAATCGCTAAAGACGTCCGTTATCGAGTTTGTTAACAAGGCGGTGAATAAGAGCTCCAAAATCAAAAAAGTGGAAGCCATGAAGACCCCCTTTGAGAAAACAGCCACTCAGAAGATTCGGCGTTTCCTCTACAAGAAAGATGGCACCGAAGGCGAGGAGACAACAGAAAACGAAGAGACCGACAAAAAAGAATAAAAGAAAAGGGGCGAACAAATGTTCGCCCCTAATTGTTTCTGTTTGTGGAGCGTATGAGAATCGAACTCACGACCTCTTGACTGCCAGTCAAACGCTCTAGCCAACTGAGCTAACGCCCCATCAAAAGACAGGTGCAAAAATACTACTTTTTTTCATTTTACAAATACCTTTCTTAAATTTTTCTTAGAATCGGTATCTTACGCCTATGCCGAAATTGAAAAAGTCGCCATAATACTCATTAAAGAAAGGACCGGGTCTGCCAAAACCTAACACATTCCACATGGGACGCCAGTCGATACTCAAATTGAGCGGTATGTCGAATTGGTACTCTACTCCTATTTGGAAACCGAGGTTAAGTCGCCATGGTGTGCCATGATACTCTGTTATATAGTCTGTGTGCCAATTTTTTCCGAAGCCATACCCTAATCCCAAGCCTGGGCCCACATACCAATTCCATCCGCTAGTAATATTGAACACCCAATCAAAAACGCAGTTAATATCAGAATACCACCAGCGACTGAAGAAATAGGAAACACCTGCAGTCAAGTCAATCATATACTTTTCCATGGCCAAATTATGCTGGTAAGTAGCCTCCATATTCCATCCTACACGACCGCCAACGGCGCGAGGCTGGGCATTGGCTGCCATCATGAGCGAAGCAACCAAACATACAGTTAGTAAGAACTTTTTCATGATCAAAATATTTTAGTTAGTAATGGTTTGTAAATCTTAATAAGACTTAAATGAAAACAAAAAAAATAAGTAAAAAAAACAATACGCTCTTCCGTCTGATGCTCTTTTTCTTTTTTTGTATTTTTGCGGCCTTGAAAATCATTCATCAATCATTAATAATTCTAATCTAACACACTATGGAACAATTAATTGCCGCAGGAAAGAATTTCCTTTCCAATGTCATTTTCAACAACATCCCAAAAATTCTGATTGCCCTGTTAATCCTCTGGATTGGTTGGAAACTGATCAAATTTTTGAACAAAACCTTGAAAAAAGTCTTCACCAAGAAAGAAGTGGACATATCTTTGCAGGCCTTCCTGTTATCGCTGATTGACATCACATTGAAGGTGTTGCTCATCCTGACCGTCATGGGCATCATCGGCATTCAAGCCACCTCTTTTGTCGCTATCCTGGGTGCTGTCGGCCTGGCTGTCGGCATGGCCCTGCAGGGCACACTGCAGAACTTCGCCGGTGGCGTTATCATTCTGTTGCTCAAGCCTTACCGCGTAGGCGATTTCATCGAGCAAGGCTCCTTCAGCGGCACCGTAAAAAGCATTCAGATCTTTCATACGGTACTCTCCACTGTTGACAATAAGATCATCATCATCCCCAACTCGCAGTTGGCAACCAACTCTCTCATCAACTACACCCGTGGCGAAATCCGCCGTGTGGATGTGAATGTGGGCATCGCCTATGGCGAATCGGTGGACAAAGCACGCGAGGTGATGCTGAACCTTGCCAAACAAGACCAGCGCATCTTGAATGAACCCGATGCTCCCGTGGTTCATCTCACCTCCCTCTCCGATAGTTCGGTTGACCTGCAACTGCGCGTGTGGGTGAAATCTCCCGACTACTGGGGCGTTCTGTTCAACCTCAACCAATCTGTTTATGAGGCATTTAATGAACAAAACATCTCCATCCCGTTCCCGCAGGTTCAAGTGCATCTCGACAAAGAATAGCCGTTTTTATCCTAATAAAAAATGTTAAAAAAACGAGAAAGGGTGGCCATCACGGTCACCCTTTTCTCAACCAAATTATTATGAAAAAACTGAAACTACTACTTATTGCGCCATAGTATTCAGATTTGGGGTTGCTTTATATGAGGCCCATCTGTTGGAAGATAACACGCAGCTCTTCCAGCGAATGGACTTTCACCTCTCGGGCTTTGCTGCCCATTGAAGGACCAACAATGTTAAACTCTTCCAACTGGTCCATAATTCGTCCAGCGCGGTTATAGCCAAGACTCATCTTTCTTTGTATCAACGACGTAGAACCTTGCTGCGTTTGCACAATCAAAGTGGCCGCATCCATAAAGCAGGAGTCTATTTTGTCGGAATGCTCGCCCTCGCCACCAAACTCAAAGTCTGACTCCTCCTCAGCATATTCGGGCAAATAGAACGGCTCGGGATAGGCCTGCTGATCGGAAATGAAGTTGGTGATTTTCTCCACCTCGGGCGTATCCACAAAAGCGCACTGCAAGCGCACCATGTCGCTACCCGTTGAGATGAGCATATCTCCCTTACCGATCAACTGGTTGGCGCCCGTGGCATCGAGGATGGTCTTAGAGTCGACACCTGCCTGCACGCGGAATGCGATACGCGCAGGGAAGTTGGCCTTGATACTACCCGTGATGATGTTCACAGTAGGACGCTGCGTGGCGATAACCAAATGAATACCGATGGCACGCGCCAACTGTGCCAGACGGGTGAGTGGCGTCTCCACTTCACGACCCGCTGTGATAATCAAGTCGCCAAACTCATCTATAATTACCACAATATAAGGCATATAACGGTGACCGTTGGCGGGCGATAACTTGCGCGAACAGAACTTGGCGTTGTACTCTTTGATATTACGTGTCTTGGCTTGCTTGAGCAAGTCGTAGCGGGCATCCATCTCTACGCACAACGAGTTCAGCGTACGCACCACCTTCTTCGTGTCGGTAATGATGGGCTCGTCGGCATCTGGCAACTCGGCCAAGAAGTGCTTCTCGAGAATGGAATAGAGGGTAAACTCAACCTTCTTGGGGTCCACCATCACAAATTTCAGTTCTGAAGGATGCTTTTTATAGAGTAACGATGTGATAATCGCGTTCAAACCCACAGACTTACCCTGACCAGTGGCACCAGCAATGAGCAAGTGCGGCATCTTGGCCAAGTCGACCACAAACGGCTCGTCGCTAATGGTCTTGCCCAAGCCCATCGGCAAGTCGAACTTATTGTTCTGGAACTTGTCGGAGGCCAAAATCTCGCGCATAGAAACAATCTTGGGGTTCTTGTTAGGCACTTCAATACCGATGGTGCCCTTGCCCGGGATAGGTGCAATGATACGGATTCCCAACGCTGCCAAACTCAAGGCGATATCATCTTCCAACCCTTTAATCTTGTTGATTCTGATACCAGCATCCGGCACAATTTCATACAAAGTTACCGTTGGTCCAATGGTGGCCGTAATCTTGGTAATGGGTATCTTGAAGTTGTTTAAGGTCTTCTCAATTTTTTCCTTGTTCTCGCGCAACTCTTCCATCATCGCCTTCTTATCCACCTCCTTCACCTCATATTCATTCAACAAGTCTAAAGTCGGAAATTCATACAACGACAAATCCTTACGCGGGTCGTAATCTTCGAGTGGAACAATGGCTTGCGAATCCTCTTGCTCTTCGCCTTCCGTATCTTCAATAATATCTAATCCATCTTCAAACGAATCGTCAACATCCTCTTGTTGAGGCGTTTCCTCTTGTTTGGGTGTCGAAAGAAGATCGTTTATCTCGAAAGGAACGGGCTCTGCCACTGGCTTCGGCTGCACACCCATCGGCGTCCATAGCGGCGTCTCTACGGGCTCGGCAGGCATCTTCGGCTCCTCGTCAAACTCGTAAACTGTACCCTTTCCTACCTCCTGGCTCAATCCGTCGGGCTTGCCAATATATTCGTCCAGATTCTGATGCGTATCCTCTGTTGCAGGTTTTGAAGGCCGTGACGGATTGTCAACCTCTTTCCCTTCACGATGGAAAAGACCGCCAATCCAATTACCCATCATGGCGAAATGCCTGAAAGTCACATTATAACACAAAATCAAGATGGCGAAAAAGAGCACTATCAGAATCAGAGCTGTCACAAAGCCACCCGTCTTGTAAATGAGCCATTCCGACACTTCACAACCAAACGAACCAGCAATCAAAACGGCTTTTTTATCTGATACAAAACATCCACTTACAATTGACAACCAAGACATTGTCAGCAAAGTAGTAACTGTTGTGCCAAACAGCGGAAGAAGCGACTTGTCAAAAGTTAATTTGACACCATAAAGGAAAAAAAGGAGTGTGAATCCTATTGAAAAAATACCAAAAGTATAATTTACAAACACATAAGCTAAAAACGCTCCTACACAACCTGCCCAATTATTAATTTCTTCTTTTGAAAATTTCGCCGTTGTTCCTTCACCAAACGTGAAGAAGTGCGACACAATGGAAACCAGCAATAACAAAGAGAACGCCAGCAAAATGATGCCGTAAACTTTCAGCATGCGGGGATCGCCCAGCACCTGCCCCAACGATTTGTGTTTCTTGGGTGATGTGGATTCCTTGCCTGCTTTTTTCGAAGACTTTTTCTTTTTAGAAGAGGCGGCTCTCCGATTGGTTGTAGTATGAGTAACTTGCCTATTATTGCTAATATACATAGATGTTGTAACTTACATATAAGGATTTCAAATTGCAAAGGTATCTCTTTTCCAATCTATTATTTTTGGAAGAAACAAAAGAATATTAACAACCCAATGTTATAAAGAAAACTCTTGAAATACTTGTCATATAAGGATTCGCAGCAATTATTATTGCCATTGATTTTTTAATTATTTTTGCTTTTCGCTAAAAAACAATTATTACCATCCTCATAAAAATCCTTCCTCTACAGGCATGAAAAAATCCATCTTACTTTTGTTGAGCCTTTTATCGGGAATCTTGCTGTGGCTATCGTGGCCCGCAGCCGGGTTGCCGTTTCTGATATTTTTCGCCTTCATCCCGCTCTTCTTCCTCAGCGACGGACTGCTGCAAAGGGGCGGCAAGTTGGCCTTCTGGCAAGGATTCATCTACTCCTATCCCGCCTTCCTATTGTGGAATGTGGCTACCACCTGGTGGATTTGGAACAGCACACCTCCCGGCTCCATCGCCGCTTTTGTCCTCAACGCCGCCTTTATGGCTATCGTCTTCGCCTGCTGGCACACCTTCCGCAAACAGAACCCGCCCACCATCACCGTGCCGATCGTGTTCATCGCTTTCTGGATGTCGTGGGAATACCTGCACCTCAACTGGGATCTGACCTGGCCGTGGCTCAATCTGGGTAACGTCTTCGGCAGCTGCACCCAATATGTACAGTGGTACGAATGGACTGGCGCCTTTGGTGGCACTCTCTGGATTCTGACCGCCAACTTCCTGCTCTATTACCTTATCAAGGCACTGCGCGAGAAGTCGGCCAAACGATGGGCTCTGCTGGCCGCCACCGCCGGCTGGATTGTCATTCCACTGGTTATTTCGGCCGTGATGTACAACCATGAGTCAAAAAAGACCTACAAAGAAACCATCGAAACGGTTGTGGTTCAGCAAAATACCGACCCGTGGGAAGAACAATATGAGATGTCGAATGCGCAACACGCCATCCGCCTGCTACAAGTGGCCTTTACCCAGCTGACCGACCAGACACAATTGCTGGTTTGCCCCGAATCGGCTATCGCCCACTCTGTTTGCACCGATAACCTGCTGCAACACAATTTCGACCCATTTAGTCAGACCTACGGCGGTTTTACGCTACTCGACTCGCTGATTTACCACTATCCCAATATCAATGTAATCGCCGGCCTTTCGACCTACACTTACTACGACCATAAAGCCACGCCCACCGCCAGAGACAAAGGCGGTTACTTCTTGGATATGTTCAACTCCTCGGCTTGTTTCAACCGCAGCGGAAAGATTGAACTTTACCACAAAAGTAAGCTTGTGCCCGGCGTGGAGAAGATGCCGTTCCCGAAAATCTTCGGCTTTTTGGAGAATCTGGTCATCGACCTGGGCGGCCCCAGTGGCTCGCTCGGCATCGACACGGCCCAACACGCCTTTACCACCACCATTGATGGTGGCAAAGCGAAAGTGGGCGCACCCATCTGCTATGAGTCCATCTTCGGTGAAGAGTTTGCCCGCTTCGTACGTGATGGAGCACAAGTGATGACAGTCATCACCAACGACTCGTGGTGGAAGAACACACCCGGCCACAAACAGCACTTCCTGATGGCCAAATTGAGAGCCGTAGAGACGCGCCGTGCCATCGCCCGCGCCGCCAACACGGGCATTTCGGCGTTTATCATGCCCAACGGCGACGTGCACCAAGCCACTCAATACCAGACGCGCACCGCAATCAAAGAAAACATCCCGCTCAACGACCAACTTACCTTCTATGTGCGCCACGGCGACTACCTGGCACGCATCGCAGTAGGCTTGGCAGCCGCAGCCTTGTTATTCTTTATCATTCTGATTATCAAAAACAAAACCGCTATCTCACGCAGAACCCGCTGATAAGCGCAGAACATGAAACATACCTTTTTGCTTTGCCTGTTTTTCTTTTGCACGACCGCTGTTTTTGCTCAAAAAGTTGAAACAGAGCAATATAATATTCCTATTCTAACTCATAAGGCAACCAATCACTTGATACGGGTGCGCATTATTAAACCTGATGACAACCCCTCTATTTTAAAAAGCTTAAACATCTCATTCAAAGGCACTTCTAATATAAATGAGATTGAATTGGTAGCTTTTTATGCTGAGAAAAATGAACATGAATTAGACCCCGAACAGAAATGGGCCGAAACCTCGAAAGTGCGCCCCGAAACCTCTCTTCCAACCAACCTAACTCTTGATAAAGATACTGTAATCGGCTGGATTTCAATTAAATTAAGCGACCAAACAGACCTTTCACACCGCATTACAGCCAACCTCATCAGCGCTACATTCTCCACACAAAAAAGAGCTGTGAAACCAACTTGCCTCTCTTTATCTTCTCTTAATACCCATCGTATTGGCGTTGCTGTGCGCCAACACGGACAAGATGGCGTTTGCGGCTCACGCATTCCGGGACTTGTCACCACTAACAACGGCACGCTGATTGCTGTTTTCGCCATGCGCAACCACAGTTACATCGACCTGGCCAACGATATTGACATCGGCATTACACGCAGTTTCGACAAAGGCAAAACCTGGCAGCCCGTGCAGAAAATCATCGACATGGGCACCTACGGTGGCCTGCCCGAAAAATTCAACGGTGTGGATGATCCCTCGATTCTCGTGGACCGCCAGACGGGCGAGATATTCGTCATGGGTCTCTGGATGCACGGCGTCATCGACCCCGAAAGTGGAAAGTGGGTGGAAGGCCTCACCGAAGCGTCGGAAGTGTGGAACCACCAGTGGAATCCCAACGGCTCCAAGCCAGGCTACGGGCTGAACCAATCTTCACAAGTGTTGATGGTCAAGAGCAACGACGACGGCGCCACATGGAGCGAGCCGCAGAATTTGACACGACAGTTAAAGAAGGAAGAGTGGTGCCTCTTCTCGCCTTGCCCTGGCAGCGGCATCACCCTGAACGACGGCACACTGGTTTTCCCCACCCAAGGCCGTGAAAACGACGGCACCTCCTTCTCCACCATCACCTGGAGCAAGGACCACGGGCAGAGCTGGCACACCGCCAATCCCGCCTTCCACAACACCATTGAATGTTCGGTGGTGCAACTTTCCAACGGCTCTCTTATGCTGAACATGAGAGAAAAAGGCAACCGTGGCCGCCATGCCGACTGCCACAATGGTCGTGTGGTGGCCGTCAGCAACGACCTGGGCCAGACTTGGACTTCCCACCCAACCTCTTTTAGCGCCCTCATCGAACCTACCTGCATGGCAAGTCTCTATAAGCCTGAAAAACAAAACAATACAAAGCCGATATTGCTATTTTTCAACCCCAACTCCACCCTCTACCGCCACAACCACACACTAAAAGTCAGCTTTGACGACGGAGAGACCTGGCCCTCAATCTTTTGGAAGAACCTCGACGAATGGATTGGCAACGGCTACTCCTGCATCACCACCGTAGACGACCACACCATCGGCATCCTTTTCGAAGGCAGCCAAGCCGATTTGCAATATATGCAACTGTCGATGGACGAAATTATCAATATTCGTCGGTGATTTCGTCGTCGCACACCTAACGGCGTGCGGGGGGATTTTATCAACATTATTCCGTTTCTACCAAGCGTTGCAGACCCATAGGCCTGCAACCCAATCCTCATATAGTGCATCATTTTAGAAATATGTATTTTCATGACGCCAAGCGTTGCAGACCTATGGGCCTGTAACCAATCGCATAAAATACTTCAACCATCTGCATGCAAAAAAAGCAGGCCCATAGGCCTGCTTCGCTCGGTATTTCGCACGCCATAGGTGTGCGGCCATCTGCTACACATCTTTGAAAATATAACGTTCATCAAATTCCACCTCGTTTTTTTTCAAAATATCAATGTATTCATCTCTAAATGTCTGTTTTTCATGATGTTTCTCCTGACTTACAATGTATCGGATAACTTGGGGCAACTGGCTCTTGGAATATGTAAACGCTCCAAATCCTGACTGCCATTGGAAAACCTTTGGCGTAAGGTGTTCATTATTAATCCATACGGATGAATCCCGCTTAACCATTAACATCAAAGATGATATGGATTGATGAGGCCGAAGGCCCAACAAAATATGAATATGATTCTTTGTTCCGCCAATGGCTAATGTTTTATGTCCTTTATTGTTTATCATAGCCGCTATATATTGATACAATCTCTCGCGCCATATTGGCTCTATCAAAGCCTCCCGACGTCTTACTGCAAATACTACATGAATGTGAATCTGTGAATAGGTGTTGTTCATAATAGGGATTTAAAATGTTTTTAATGAGGCAAATATACATAATCATATTATGAAATTTTAACTTTTAAATAACAAAATGACATAACACATTTATTGAGGGATTCTTGATTCTTATTACGGTTTAAATGCACGTTATATCGATTTTTTAAATATCTTTGCGGTTAAGAATTCAAAAACAACCAAAACATGTAAAATAACACATTAAACTAACATATTAACCATAGCGTTTGCTATTTATTCGGTAACGTTTCTGAAACCTGAGAATTTTCAAATAAAGCAATTGCTCGAATAAGTCGTAAATGTCTGCGTAAATCGTGGACAGACTTGTCTGTAATTGCGGGGTTTCTCAGGACCTCAGAAACGTGGATAAGGTTTGTCCACGTTCTTTTTTATGTCTATGAAGAATACGTATGCCTGTAAGCAACCGCCGCTATAAGAGAAATGGAAATCATTATGGCTGAACCGATTCATATTGGACTCATTATTCAAAAGGAGTTGCGCTCCCAAGGACGAAGTGTGGCATGGTTCGCTCGGCAATTAGGCACAAGTCGTATGGCCTGTTATCGTATATTTCACAATTACAGCATTGACACACAAACTCTTTTCCGCATATCTTCTCTTTTGAACAAAGATTTTTTCTCCATATATTCCAAATCTTTATTTTCTAATCATCAAGTGTAACTTTTTTGTTGCATAAATGAAACGATTTTGTTCCACCGTAAACTATTGTAACATTGTGAATTATAATATTTTTGCGTGCTATTTTTAAATAAAATAATTTGAACTTTATTTTGTTATGAAAGAAAACAATGAAATCCAATCAAGACGCGAGTTTTTCAAGAATGCCGCAAAAAAAGTATTACCAGTTATCGGAGCGATTGCATTAACATCTATGCCATTTATTGGTAATGCTACGCATAAAAGCACAGGCTGCTATTATGGTTGCACAGGAGATTGTTCAAGTTCATGCAGCGGAGGTTGTATGGGTTGCTCTGGTTCTTGCACTGGTGGTTGTCAGTATGGTTGTGGCAACGATTGTTATGGTCGCTGTACCGGTAGTTGTACCGGCTGTTCAGGTTCATGTTCTGTGGGATGTAGTGGTTGGAATTATTAAACCTTGACAGTTTCTGTATTTCTTCTTTATTTTTCGTAACATTATGACCGATAAGGCAAAAACGATTTTAAACAAAACGTTTGAGATTAACTATTCCAATAAAAAATATCTGGAAGGCGGTGCTTCACAAGGATTGATCTTAAAAAAAGACCTAATAATCTTGATGAAGGAAATGGATCTACACTTCTTTGATTTTTTTAGTGATATAAAAATATATGAAGGGGATAGTGTTACTATTGTTTTAAATGAAAAAGGTGAAGAATATTTTAAGAAGAAAATTAAATAATTATGGGAGAGGATAAAACAAAAGATATTATCTCTCGTAGGTCTTTTTTTAAAAAAAGCCTGTACGCAATATTACCTATTTTAGGCGCTGTTGTTTTGGGTCAAACTTTGAGTGGTTGCACAAAAGAAGAAATATCTGGATGTAAGAATTCTTGTTTTGGAACATGTTCTGATACATGTAGCGGCGGTTCTACAACGTCCTCTTGTACTTGCAGTACAAATTGCAACAATACATGTAAAGATAGTTGCCTTTGGAATTGTGGAGGTTCAAGTTGTCAGGGACAATGTAAAGGATGTTATGGTGGTTGCGACGGCGGCTGTTATGGCTGTGGATCAGGATGTGCCGGATCTTGTAAGAGTGCATCACAACATTAATTACTTACAATTACGATAATCTGTTTTTATGGAATTTTTTCAACCTTCTCACTCATGGCAAGAAGGGATTGCCAAACATATTACATTCATTGTTACTAAAGATTGTCAGTTGGCTTGCAAATACTGTTATCTCGTAGGAAAAAACATCTCCGAAAGGATGAGTTTTAAAACTGCAAAGAAAGCGATAGACTATATTCTAGGACATGAAAACGAGTTTCGAGAAGAATCTGTTATTTATGATTTTATAGGAGGGGAACCTTTTTTAGAGATTGACCTTATAGATAAGATTTGCGACTATCTAAAAACGGAAATGTTTCGTTTGAACCATCATTGGTTTAACTCCTACCGTTTTAGTTTTTCCACCAATGGTATTAATTACCACGAGAAAAAAGTGCAAGATTTCATCAAAAAAAATGTCTCGCACATCAGCATTGGTATTACTATTGATGGAACAGAGAAAAAACATGACATGAATCGTGTTTATAAACTAACTGAAAGAGGGTCATATAAAGATGTCGTGAAAAACATTCCTCTTTGGTTAAAGCAATTTCCAAATGCCGCAACAAAAGTCACTGTAAGCAGTCCTGATTTGCCATATATTGTTGAAAGTGTATTACATCTTTACTCTTTAGGCATTCACGAAGTAAATATCAATGTGGTATTTGAAGATGTGTGGAATGATGGTGACGATAGCATTTTTGAAGAACAACTCATTAAACTGGCTGATATTATTATTGACCAAGATTATTATAAAGACTACGCCTGCTCTTTCTTTTCTGAAAATATTGGCAAACCAATGGATAGTGAGCGGGACAACAACAACTGGTGCGGCGCGGGCAAAATGCTTTCTGTAGATGCTGCTGGCAATTTTTATCCTTGCACAAGGTTTGCTCAATACTCTTTACGTGAAAAAAAAGCTCTTATTATTGGTCATGTTGATACGGGTATCAATAATAATTTACTACGCCCTTTTTTAACATTAGACCGTTGCACACAAAGTCCACAAATGTGTATAGAATGTGAAGTTGCAAGTGGATGTGCTTGGTGTCAAGGCGAAAACTATGATGCTGCACAAACCAACACTATTTATCAACGGGCCACAGCCATTTGTAAGATGCACAAAGCAAGAGTTCGCGCTAACAATTACTATTGGAATAAACTCTATCGCAAGTTAGAAAAAGACGGTTTACGCGACGAATTTGAAAAAAATAAACGACAAGACACTGAATCTATTTGTTAAATACAGAAGCGTTATGTTACAATATTTGGTAATTCTTTTAGATGATTCATCTGCCTCATTTTGTCATTATGACAATAAAAATGAACGCAATCTGATTTCGATAGAAAATTTAAAAGAAGGTATCATTTGGGGAATGAAGGAGAATCTGATGATTCAGTTTGTTTTCCCTGATTATCCTCTCTCAAAAGATTATATTGACACTATTGAAAGTATTGATCACAGTAAGATTATGTCGTCAAAAAATGATAATACTTCGGATGCTGATGTGATTGTCTGTCGTTCTTTGAATGATTTTTCAAAAACAGACCTCCACACGGACAAAATTTATACTTTGCAAATTACAAAATCTGATTTTAGTCAAGTTGCTGAAATTATTGCTTCAAAAAAAGCAATCTATCAACGTTTAAATATTGTACTAAAAGATGTTGACAAATATTCAGAAACCGATTTTATCCAATATAAAGAATTCCTCCAAAAACTGGCTGATTGGTACAAAGAACAACTATTGACTAACAATACATTTCAAATCAATTTATTAAGCGATAGAATTTTGTTGGATAAAATGAACAACTGTGAAGCAGGAAACGAAACGATTACATTAGCTCCCAACGGAAAATTCTATGTTTGTCCTGCCTTTTATTACGAAAATCCCGATGATTCCGTCGGCAATTTAAAGAAGGGATTGGTTATTCTTAACCCTCAATTGTACAAAATTGCATATGCGCCTATTTGCCGAATTTGTGACGCCTATCAATGTAAACGCTGTATTTGGTTGAACCGTAAAATGACACTGGAGGTCAATACTCCATCTCACGAACAATGTGTTACAGCCCATATTGAACGAAGTGTAAGTCAAGATTTGCTTAGAAAACTTCAAAAGCTTGGTATTTTTGAAGACAAATCAATAACTGAATTGGATTATTTAGATCCCTTTGAAAAAGCAACCGCCTGGAAATAAATTATTTACTAAAATATTTTTGATGATGAAAAAAAAAGTAGGAAAAGTAACCATTGAAGAAAAAAATGAGATACAAACGCTTTTTGAGCGTAAAAACGGACTGATGGAACTTGCTAAAGTTCTATCTTCAGACAATAACGAATTATACGAAAAATTAGTAAAAGATATGGGCGAGACGAACACTAAATTCCAAAATTGGTGGGACTCAATGGCAAATAAATACCAATGGATCAGCGATCCTAATGGGCATTGGGAAATTAATTTCGATAATTGTGAAATCTTTTTAGTAACTGCATAATTATGACTATACCTTTGTTATTTATTGGCACTACTGAATTGTTACTCATCGCAGGAGTTGCCTTACTTATCTTCGGTGGTAAAAAGGTTCCTGAACTAATGAAAGGCTTGGGAAAAGGTGTACAAAGTTTCAAACAAGGGATGAAAGAACCCGTGGAAGAAGAAAAAAAGGAAGAAGTGATTAATGACTCGGAAATCGAACCCAGAGAAGACAACAAATCTGAACAATAATTCCGACTCGAATCGGTTAACTTTCGGTGGTCACCTCGAGGCTTTTCGTCAAATGCTTTTTCGCATTTTTGCAATTACAGGGGTGTTTGCCGTGATGGTTTTTTGTTTCAAAGATTTTACATGGCAAATACTGCTTGCTCCAAGTCAATGGGATTTCTGCACCTATCGTTGGATTGAGAAAATCATCCAATTTATGGGCGTTCCTTTCCATTTCCAGGAATTTCATGTGAATATGATTGCCACGGATTTGTCAAGTCAATTTATGAAACATATTACAACGGCTTGTTATTTGGGTTTATTAGGGGCATCTCCGTATATTCTATTTGAGTTGTTTCACTTTATTTCTCCTGCACTTTATAAGAATGAACGAAAACATTCGGTACAAGTGGCTTTGATTATTTACCTATTATTCATCATTGGAGTATTGATGAGTTATTTTGTTCTTTTTCCTATTTCGTTCCGTTTTTTAGGCACATACAGCGTTTCAACACAAGTGGTAAGTAACATTACCCTTGATTCCTATGTTAGAACCTTTGTTTCACTCACTCTCGTTATGGGAGTGGTATTCCAACTACCTGTCGTGGCTTTTGTTTTAGGCAAAATGGGAGTAGTTCGTTATGAAGTGCTCAACACATATCGCAAACATGCCTTTATAATTATTATGCTAACAGCTGCGATTATTACCCCTCCTGACCTAATGACTCTCATTCTCGTAACCATTCCTCTTTATCTCTTATATGAGGTTAGCGTACGCATTGTTAAGCATATTCAGCCTGCTATTTAATATGTATATTCTCTAATTAAAAAATTTATTTGCTTTTCTTTTTTCCGTCGCACACCTAACGGCGTGCGGGGATTTTTTCAACATCGTTCCGTTTCTACCAAGCTTTGCAGACCCATAGGCCTGCAACCAAGCGCATAAGATACCTCAACCATCTGCATGCAAAAAAAGCAGGCCCATAGGCCTGCTTCGCTCGGTATTTGGCACGCCGTTAGGTGTGCCTCGCTCGGTAAAAAAAGCGAGCCACCTTGTTAGATGTCTCGCTTTCAGTGTCCTCGCAGGGATTCGAACCCTGGACCCATTGATTAAGAGTCAATTGCTCTACCAGCTGAGCTACGAAGACGTTTTCAGGCGGCAAAAATACAAAAATTTACCATATTTCCATCTTTGTTTCTGCCTTCTGAAGGAACTTTTTTTGTTTTTTATTGTAATAATTTAATTATCAACGTTTTATATTACGCCATTATTTTTTTCTACCACACCAATTATTTGGCTCGGCTTTTTTTATTCCGATTTGCTGAATTCTTGCGCTTTGAGGGCTATTTGGCGATCATCGGTCGTGATGAGATGCACACCGGCAGCTTCCTCTTTCACAAACCCGACTACCGTCACATTGGCCATTTTTTGCACTTTTTCGTAATCTTTTTGCGCAATGGTAAACAGCAACTCGTAATCCTCACCGCCATTCAAAGCAATCGAAGCGGCCACAATTTTCAAATCCTTCAGTGTATTAAAAGTCGTTACATCTATCGGCAACTTGTTCTCATACACATCGGCACCCTTGTGAGAGGCACGGCACAAATGCAACAGGGCGGCAGCCAGTCCGTTGTTGACCGCAATCATGCCTGTGGGCACAATACCTTCTTTACGCAAGGCTTCCACAATGTCGGTGCGTGGCTCCGGTTTCAACTGACGCTCCAACACGTACTCGTGTCCTGCAAAGTCGGGCTGCATATCAGGATTTACCTCAAACACCTTCTTCTCGCGCTCCAACAACAGCAAACCCGTATAGGCTGCAGCCAGGTCGCCCGACACACATATCAGGTCGTTCTCATTGACAGTGGTCCGCTTAACCAACTGCTTGTCAGACGCTTGCCCCATCACTTGCGTTGAAATAATCAGTCCCAACTGCGACGTGGTAATATCAAAGCCCACCAAATCAATATGATAGCGCTGACAGCAAAGATTAACGCCAGCCATAAAATCTTCAATGGCTTCTATCGAAAAACGATTTGACACCGCCAGATTCAGCACCAACTGCGACGGCAGCGCATTCATGGCGAGAATATCTGTTGCCGTTGCTGCAACCGCTTTATAACCAAGATGTTTCAGCGGGAAATAGGTCAGGTCGAAATGGATGTTTTCAATCATCAGCTTCGAAGCGGTCAACAAATGCGGCTCCGTAGGCGAAATGACGGCGGCATCATGCCCTGGCCCCAACGTCGTGGTGGCTTGTTCAATGGGAAACTTTTCGAGCAAGCGGTCAATCAGTTCCTGCTTGCCGATTTTGGCAACTTCTTGCCTCTCTTTGTTTTGTAAAAGCATGTACGACTATTTCTTTTGGGTCTTTATATCATAAAGCGAGAAGATGGAGGTGTTTTCCAACACACTCTGAATCACTTCGGCCAACAGCGGAGCGATAGAAACTACCTCAAACTTAGGCGATTTGGTCTTCAAAGGAATACTGTTGGTAACAATCACCTTGTCAAGAACTGAAGCCTCAATCTTCTCAACGGCATCGCCCGAGAGCAGCGGGTGCGTGCACATGGCCATCACCGTCTTGGCGCCCTGCTCCTTGATAACAGAAGCGGCGCGGCAGATGGTGCCACCCGTATCCATGATGTCATCCACGATGATGACATTCTTATCCTTTACATCGCCAATAATCTGTAACTTGCTGACTACATTGGCTTTCTCTCTCTGTTTGAAGCCGATAGCCAAATCGCAATCGAGAGCCTTGGCGTAAGTAACCGCTCTCTTGGAACCGCCCGTGTCAGGCGAAACAATGCACAAGTCGGGGATGTTTAAACTGCGAATATAGGGCAAAAATACCGAAGAGGCGAACAAGTGGTCCACCGGAATTTCGAAGAATCCTTGAATCTGGTCGGCGTGTAAGTCCATGGTTATCAGTCGGTCAATACCAGCCACCGTCAGCAAGTTCGACATCAACTTGGCACCGATGGAGGTGCGGGGACGGTCTTTGCGGTCCTGACGGGCATAGCCGAAATAGGGAACCACAGCAATAATCTTGTCGGCAGAAGCGCGTCTGGCGGCGTCTATCATTACCAACAGCTCGATGATATTATCTGAAGGAGCGAAAGTGGGTTGAATGATAAACACTTGCTTACCTCTGATGGTTTCATGATAATAGACCTGGATTTCGCCGTCCTTGAATTGGGCTATCTCAATGTCTAACAAAGGTTTGTTTAAAATTTTGGCAATCTCTTCTGCTAACGCGGGATGAGCTCTTCCCGTAACTATTGCGTAAGATTTTTCCATGGGCGAGTGGTTTTAAAAATTGTAAAAGATTGATATATAAACTATATGATTTTACAACTCCGACACCACAAATGTATATCATTTTTTTAGAATGACCAACAGAAAAATCAATAATATTTAGGCTAAAAAATCGTATTTTTGCGTCCCTGTTGTTAAATCAAAGATTTTTAAGGATATGAGTGAAGATATTAGAGTAAACGGCTTCAATATTCTCCCTATTGCCGTTAAAAATTTATTGATAATCAACGGGTTATTCTTTTTAGCCAAGATTGCCTTGGCCTCGCGCATCGACCTGGATGCATGGCTGGGACTGCATTACATTGGGGCACCCGATTTTCATGTCTGGCAGTTTATCACCTACATGTTCATGCACGGCAACTTCAGCCACTTGTTCTTCAACATGTTCGCCCTCTGGATGTTCGGTAGCGCCGTTGAAAATGCCTGGGGCACAAAACGCTTCTTGTTTTACTACTTTTTCACCGGTATCGGCGCCGCTTTGGTGCACTATCTGGTGATCTTCTTCGAGATTCACCCCGTGCTGACACTGTTGAACCAGTTCTTAGATAATCCCAGCATCGAATCGTACCAATATCTCGTGGAACATAACACCAACGAGCGGTTTCAAGCTATGCTGCAGCAGAATCTTCTTATCCTGCAAAACAACCCTACCACCTCCACTCTTAACGAAGTGACGATGGTGACCAGCCAAGCTAAGAGCATGTTCCTCAACTCTTTCAACATTGTTGGTGCTTCAGGAGCCGTCTTCGGATTGCTGCTGGCTTTCGGTATGCTGTTTCCCAACGCCCAAATCTACATCTACTTCCTTATCCCACTGAAAGCCAAGTGGTTTGTTGTTCTATACGGTGCTCTTGAGCTCTTCTTCGGCGTAACGGGAACACAAGATGGTATCGGCCATTTCGCCCACCTCGGCGGCATGCTGTTCGGCATCATTCTCATCCTGATTTGGCGACAACAAAGCAAAAACAAATTTTATTTCGGTCCTCGCAAGAAGAAGAAAAAATTCTACACCTCCTACAGCGAGCCGTCACAGGGAAGAGTCGTCTCTGACGAAGAATACAACTACAACAAAAAGCAGATGGAGGACAAGTTGGATGCCATTCTAGACAAAATCTCCAAGTCGGGCTACGACTCTCTCTCCAAAGAAGAAAAAGATTTCCTATTCTTCTCCAGCAAAAGGAAGAACAATGAATAAGAAAAACAAGCGACATCTCGGCCCTAAAGTCATCAAAGTCATACTGTTGGCGCTCAACCTCGTTGCTGCGCTGATGTTGCTGATGGCTTTCTTCGCTCACCTCATCCGTCCTTCCATCTCCTCGTGGATAGCCTTCTGCGGACTGGCATTCCCCTACATCCTTATCGCCAATGGTGTTTTCTGTGTGCTTTGGCTGTTTATACGCTATCCCTACGCCTTCATCTCGCTCAGCCTTATCTTACTCAATGTAAACAACATAGACAAGCATTTCCAGCTGCGCGAAGCCGCAGCGCCCATCAACTGCAGCCGGAGTGTGAAAGTGATGAGCTACAACGCCCAGCTCTTTGGCGTTTACACTTACGACGAGAAACAACGCGACGAGCAAAAAGAAAAAATCTTCGACTTCCTGCGTGCCGAAAAGCCCGACATCACCTGCTTCCAGGAATATTTCTGGGACAAAAGCGGCAAACTCAATTTTCCCACCACCGACTCCATCCTGAGCATCCTCTCGCTAAAAAACGACAACTACCACTACTATCAATATTTTCCCACCAACCTGCGGGAAGAGTATTACTACGGCCTGGCCATCTTCAGCCGCTATAAAATCATTCGCGCCGAACCTATCATTTTCCCCGACAGCTCAGCCAACAGCGCCATCTTTGTGGATATAAAGTACAAAAATGACACGATACGCGTCTATAACCTGCACCTTGCATCCATACACATGGACAATGTCGATTATTCGACTGGTAAACAGATTTTTAACAGCAAGTTCGACGATCCCTATCTCAACCAGAAAACCAAAAAAATCTTCAAGAAAATAAAAACGGCCTTCATCACTCGGCAACAGCAAAGCATTACTATTCACAAACATATCGATAGTTGCCACTACCCCATCATCATTTGCGGCGACTTCAACGATTCGCCCGCCTCATACAGCTATCACAAGATTGGACACCGCTTTAAAGACACATTCCGCGAAAGTGGTAAAGGCACGGGCTACACTTACAACGGCGATGCTTTTCCGAAATATCGTATCGATTATATCTTCCACGACAAGCAGTATAATTCCTACCTGCACACTGTGGCTAAGGATTTGAATGTTTCAGACCACTATCCTGTCTTTTGTACACTCTCCTTACAGAAAAAATGGTAGTTTAGGTGCACAGCACATACAAATCCTCGCGCTCGTTGATGCAGAGCACGGGGAAACCCTCTTTGTTGCCAATCAAGGCAAACTCCTTCGGACCGAACAGGAAGTCTATCAATGAGAAATATTTGGTCATCATGATGACCGTGAGCGAGGCCCCCACCTGTGGGGCAAACGAGAGCGAATATTTGTCCATATTGTCCACCGTAGGCTCTATCTTGTGCAGTTCATACGTTACCTCCAAGTTTTCGTATAACTTTTTGGTAAACTCCACATTTTCAATCACTCTCTTTCTTAAAAACTCGTCTCTATACGTGGTGAACAAAATGTGGACCATGGCACCGTAGTAGCGACTGAAATAACCTGCCCAAAGGGCCTTTTCTTTCGACTGCCTATCGATATTCAGCGGCAACATAACCTGCTTGAAAACATCGGCATCCGGCATCTTGTTGCCCACCACCATCACCGGAACGCGCGACGGCCGGATAAACTTGACAGCCTGACGACGGGTGAACAACGACATTCCCTTCTTCGGCGCTACGGCAATCACAAACATAATCGTATTGGTCTCTTCCGCATAAGCATACAAGTCCTTGTGTGAAAAAGTGTCAGAAAGAAGAAAATGCTTGATGTTGTTCTCGTCCAAAAACTGCTCCGTCTGCTTGTATTGGGCACTGAAAACAGGTGCCACCGGCGTCGCCTGATGACCACGGGGAGAAACATTGTGAACAATGGTCAGCGAAGAATGGAAAATGGATGCCAACACAGAGGCATAATGCACGGCCACATCGCCGTACTCACCGAAGTCGGTCAGAACAATGATGTTGGTGTTCTTTTTCTCTATTTTTTCTATATCCTCGTTTTCTTCCATCTCTATTCCAATCCTTTCACATGCGACTTCTTGGCAATGTATTGTTTCAAATAAAAAGGCTCAAAATAAGCCACATCTTCAAATTCGCCCTTGATAAATTTCTGATAAGCAATGCCTACCATATTTTCTGCCGAAATCTCAGCATCGGCAAAGAGCGCGTTGGGATGTTTTTCCAGCAAGGGACGACATTTGGGCATACCATTGCCGCAAAACACCACTTTTTTCTCCGAAAGCAAAGCTTCAAAACTGCTTTCCTCAACTACCAGCGCCTGCACGGGTTGAACCGGTTGCAACGCTGTATCCACCAGTTCGGTATAAACCTCCATACGACGGGCATCAATCATCGGACAATACAACACGTCGTCACCCAACAAGAGCTGCCGCTGGGCACCCACGGCTATGCTGTCGAGCGTGGACACCGCTATCAGAGGCCTTTGCAAAGCATAGCAAAGTCCCTTGGCTGTAGAGACCCCTATACGCAAACCCGTGTAGGATCCTGGTCCCATGCTGACACTTATTCCATCTATGGCCGTCTTGGGCAACGCCAACTCCGATATGAGCGACTCTATCAACACAATCAGATTGCGGGCGTGCGAATTGCCATCGTGGATCGACTTGCAAGCCAACAGCTCCGTATTCTTCGATAGCGACACCGAACAAATCTCTGTGGCCGTCTCGATATGCAGTAGGATAATATCTTGTTTCTCTTTGTCAGTGAGCTTCATACCAGTTTTTTCCATAGTTAATGTCTATCGTTAACGGCACATCCAACTGGATGGCTGTAGTCATTTTTTCCTTCACCAGCTGTTGCATGGTTTCCAACTCATCTTTCGGCACCTCAAACGCCAACTCGTCGTGTACTTGCAAAATCATCTTACTCTTCAAATTCTGCGCTTTCATCGCCTGCCAAATGTTGACCATGGCAATCTTTATCAGATCGGCGGCCGTGCCCTGAATGGGCGCATTGATGGCATTACGCTCGGCCGCCTTGCGCACGATGGCATTCGACGAGTTGATGTCACGGATGTAACGACGGCGCCCAAACAGCGTCTCCACATAGCCGTTCTGACGGGCAAATTCCAAAGTGCTATCCAAATATTCCGTGATTTTCGGAAAACTGTTGTAGTATTCGGTTATGAGCTGACGAGCCTCCTTCTGCGGAATCTGCAAGCGGTCGGCCAGGCCAAACGCCGAAATGCCATACAATATGCCAAAATTGACGGTCTTGGCGTGACGGCGCATGTCGGGAGTCACCTCCTCGGGCGACACTTTGTAAACCTTGGAAGCCGTCATGGTGTGAATGTCGGCGTTGTTCCGGAAAGCCTCTATCAAACTCTCATCTTTGCACACATGAGCCACAATGCGCAACTCAATCTGCGAATAGTCGGCATCCAGAATATAAGAGTCGGGCATAGAAGCTACAAACGCCTTTCTAATTTCACGACCGCGTTCTGTTCGGATAGGTATGTTCTGTAAATTGGGATTGATGGAACTCAACCTGCCCGTCGTAGTGACCGTCTGCGTGAAACTGGTGTGTATCTTGTTGGTTTTCGGATTGATAAGCTGCGGCAATGCGTCAATGTAAGTGGATTTCAACTTATATAACGACCTATATTCCAAAATGAGCGGCACAATGGGATGCTTGGACGATAATCGCTGTAAAATCTCCTCGCCCGTCTGATACTGCTTTGTTTTGGTTAGTTTGGCATTCTCTATGATGCGCAACTTTTCAAACAACACCTCCCCTAACTGCTTGGGCGATGCAATGTTGAATGTGGTACCCGCATATTCGTATATCTTCTTCTCTATCTGCTGCAACTCCTCCTTCAAATGCTCCGAACTTTGTGCCAGCACCTCCGCATCTAACTTTACGCCACTCAGTTCCATGTCGGCCAACACTTCCGACAACGGCATCTCAATAGAATTGAGCAAATGATCGGCTTTATTCTCTTTCAACTCATTGTCAATCAATGGATAAAGTTCTTTGTAAATCTCTATTCTTTCACCATAAAGGTTCACAATCTCTTCTTTGAAAAATGCCGATCCTTCGGGGATTTCTTTAAGTATTTGATAATCAAGATACGACAATGCCATTCGCTCCAGTGTATGCGTGCCGTCAGGACGAATCAGGTAATGGGCAATCTGCAAATCATAGAGCTCAGAAACTCTTTTTATCTTTAAAGAATAGAGCACTTTATGTGTCTGCTTGCATTCGTATGTGACAATCACGCGTTGGGGTTCGCCAAACAAGGATGTCAAGATGGTCTTGTAATCGTCACTTCCAGGCTCTAAAAAGTGGTAATAGACAGGCTTCCCTTCCGTTGAGAAAACAAAGCCCACCACTTTGCCGTTATACAACATCCAATCAAACCATACAAGGTGATCTTTTTCGCCGATTTCCGTCGATTTAAACTCTTCTAATGAGTTTATCTGTTGAAATTGATGTTGGGTGTTTTTAAATGATTTTTGTGGCTCTAAAACGGAATTTTGTGCTTCGTCGGCCGGCTGGTTGAACAGGTCTTCGGCCGGTGACTCTGTTGCACTGTTTTTGATGATTTCACTGCTCGAAAATACGCGCTGGCCCAAACTCCTGAATTCCAGTTCGCCAAATAGCTCTTTCAACTTGTCCACATTGGGCCCGCGATAGAGCATAGCGTCGTAGTCATAATCCAACGGAACATCCAAAATTATGGTTGCTAACGACTTGGACATCAGCGCCTGATCTTTGTTTTGGAGCAAGTCGTTTTTCAGCTTTTCAGGTGTTACTTCATCAATGTGCTTGTAAATATTTTCAATGGAGCCAAATTGTCCTATCAGTTTTTTCGACTTAACTTCGCCCACATTAGGCACACCAGGAATGTTATCCGAGGCATCGCCCCACAATCCCAATATGTCGATGAGCTGCTCCGGATTCTGTAAGCCGTATTTTTCACAAACTTCCTTTACACCGACTATCTCCGCTTTCTGTCCAAATTTTCCAGGCTTGTAAATAAAAATATTATCCGATACCAACTGACCGTAGTCTTTGTCGGAAGTCATCATATATACCTTGAAATCATTTAGTTCGGCATGTTTAGCCACGGTACCTATGATGTCATCAGCCTCATAGCCGTCTTTCAACAGTATGGGAATGTTGAATGCCTCTATAATCTGTTTAATGTAAGGTATAGATATGAGAATATCTTCGGGGGTTGACTCACGATTGCTCTTATACTCTTCATAATCGGCATGTCGCAAGGTGGGTGATCCTGTGTCAAAAGATACGGCAATATGGGTGGGTTTTTCGTTTTTGAGTATATCTACCAAAATGTTGGTAAAACCTAATATGGCTGAAGTGTTCAATCCTTTAGAAGAAATTCTGGGTGACCTTATCATGGCATAATAAGCTCTGTATATCAATGCCATAGCATCCAAAAGAAATAGTTTTTTCTCAGTCATCTTTTTTAGTTTTACATTTTTTTGGCCGAATTTCTAATCAAGTCAAAAGTAATATATCCTACCAATAATCCCCATAATATGATTAATGCCAAATTATTCTTGAGTATATTGTCGCTGAATTGGCCCGATTTATACCAATATACAACGCTCAACGCCACGCCTGCTACCATACCAATGATATGATAGATCGTAAAGTTCTTTTTCAAAAATGACTTGAAATCACTCATATTGTTGAGCTTTATAATATTGATATTCAATATATTTGTTTTTAATATTGATAATAACCTGCTGCGGTGTCCATCTGATTAAATCATAATAACTGAAACGGCAGAATACCATAAATTCCATCAATTCATCTCCTTCCAAACCCGTTATCTGATGAACTAATTCTCTGTTGTACTTCATCTGCAGCTGGTCTATCTCATCCTGATTTTCAACCAATTCATTATACAATCTCTGCATTTTAGCCTTGCGACTGAACATATTGTATAACATCGTGATAGGATGTTCCAAAGGAGTATTTCTCAAAACATTCGGACCAGAATGAGCCAGTTCTGCATTCAGCTTATCCTCTTTCGACAATTCAATTCCTTCAATCTTTCTATAGGCATCCGGCAGTTTAACTCCTATCAAATCTCTTTTAAATCCTTCATAACTTGGATTCAAAGCATAAACCTTCACTTCTTTTAATATAACTGCCTTATAATAAAGAAAATAGTCTTCATTCTTTTTGTTATACTGCTGAGTGTTCAAAGGCACAATCAACTGACGGTAAATCGACTTTGATATGATCAACGTGTCGTTTACTCTGGCCACAATCGAAAATTTACCATCTTTATCGGTAAATACATACTTGCCTGTTTTGGTGTTGTAAACATGTGCACCTGCTACTGGCATATAGGTCACACCATCATAAACCTTGGCACTGTAATTTTGAGACATTCCTCCCAAAATTGCCATCAAAAAAATGATAAGTAGCCAAAGTTTTTTCATAGGTGCAAAATTATAATATCATTTTATTTTTAAAAGTAAAATTTATAGATGATATTTAATGTCCTTGTTGATATGTTGAAAATATTTTTCTCTAAAATTTGGATTATAAATATCCTCACTTTTTCAACATCTAATTAACATCACTTTTTTAGTTATTCTCTTGTTTTATAATGATTTTTATTGGTTCTAAATTTTATGCTAAAAAGTTATTTGTTGATATTTTTATCTTAAAATTGTTCTGTTTTTTGTTCATTTTTCATGTTTAAAATCCGATTTTTTGATTGAAAATTTTTGAAAAAAAAGTCGCTTTTTCCTGTATTGTTTATAACCTTCAAAATATCAAATTTTATACACAGCTTATTCACAATTTATGTTTGTAATTTTATAATAGTGCTTTGTTTTTTGAGTATCAACTTTATAACGGTTGTCTGAGCGGTATCCTACAATCCAAATTATATTTTTTTGTGAACACATGATTTTTATTTTGCTTTTTTTATAGTTGTCGATTTTTTGGTTGTTGAAAAAATCACTTACTTTCATTTTTCCTTCCATGCCAAATGGATAGAAGTAATCTCCTTTCTGCCAGTTTCTTACAGTGATTGGAAATTTAATTTTGTCGGCATCAAAGTAAGCAGTATTAGCATTAACGGAAAAATGGTCATGTTGTTTTATAGAGATAAGCTCTATTTGAAAATTATCTTCAGCCAGTTCCTCTATTGAGTTATATGTTTTTGAAAAAGTATTTTCATTTTCCAAAAGTGCGATGATCAGTTTGTCTCTTTCTTTAAAAACAATGTGAGTTTGTGAATAGAACTTCTTTCCAGATTGATGCGTTAGTGTTTCAATCATATCTTGAATATCACTTTCAGAAAAACTGTGGGGAAAAAGCAGTTCATATAATATCAAATCTTTAAATGGATCTTTATCCAAATCTTTGATATTTATGTATTTATAATCTTTTTCCTGATGTAAGTATTTTTCTATTTTTTGATGGATACTGCTTTGATAAAATTGATACTGCTTTTTCCAAATGTGTGTGTTATTATTCAGTGTTTGAATAATTTGCGGATTGATTTCTTTCAATTGCGGCAAAATCAGATTTCTAATTTTGTTGCGCTGGTATTTGTTTTCTTTATTGGTGTAGTCTTCGCAATATTTTAGATTGTGTTCTTTCGCATAATTGGAAATTTCATCGGCTGTAAATGATAGCAAAGGTCTGATAATTTTGCCGTTCTGGGCAGGAATACCTATGATTCCTTTTAATCCTGTGCCGCGAATCATATTGAGTAAAACCGTCTCGGCATTGTCGTTGGCATGGTGGGCAGTGACAATAAAATCGTAGTTTTCCCCTATTTTATAAAACCAATCGTATCTCAATTTTCGGGCCACCATCTCAATTGATTCGCCAGAATTTTTCTGGATCCTGATAGTGTCAAAATCGGTTGTAAAACACTTAACATTATATTTTTGAGCCAATTGGATAACAAAATTCTTGTCGCGAATGGAATCCTCCCCTCTCAAATTGAAGTTGCAATGGGCTATGTCGAATGAGAGTCCGGCTTCGAAAAAGAGATGCGCCATCACACACGAGTCCTTTCCCCCACTGACTGCCAGCAGGAATTTTTTATCCTCGTATGGATAAGTCAACTCTCTTAAATATTGAATAAATCGGGCTTTCATCTTGGCAGCAAAGATACGAATTATAATCGTGCTTGGGAAGTGAGTGTCCGCAGAGATTATCCTTTTTTATCAACCTTTCAATAACTTTTCATACTTTTGTTTGTTGAAAAAGTGTGTTATGAAAAAGCAAACCCTCTCTCTATTTTTGTTGATAATTTTTAGCATCAACTTTGTATTTGCCCAAACTAGCTCAGATTCAGTGGTTTTGAATCTTTCTACGTGGAATATCGACACGCTGACACCACATTTGGTGTTGAAAAGATTGTCGATACAGAATAAATCGTTGTTTAATTCCAACCAAAACATCTCCATTTTGGAAATAGACACTGCTCAAAGCAGCTTGAGAATGGAGTTCATATATTCGGATACGCTCACACGCACATCTTCTTTTTGTAAGAAGAACAAGGCGTTTGCGGCCATCAACGGCACCTTTTTCTTTATGAAGAGTGGTAAGTCAACAGATTATATTCGCATTCACGGTCGCAAAATTGCCGACAATGTCCCAAAGGAGGGCAAGCGCAAATCATACAAGAATGGTTTATTGGCACTGTTCGACAAGTCGCCGCAATTGTCGATTATTCTCCCCGATACCAATCTCTTTTTCGAAGATTCTTTGGCTCAGGAATCGGTGCTGACCGCCGGCCCGATGTTGCTGTTTGCCGATAGTATATTGCCTTACATTCAAAACTCGTTTTCATTGTCACGCCACCCGCGCACAGGCGTGGGTATCACCCATGATAATAAGATTTTATGGGTGGTTGTGGATGGCCATAGTTCGCATGCCGCCGGCATGTCGCTGAAAGAGTTTGCTTACACAATGAAATACCTGGATGTGGCCACGCTGCTCAATTTGGATGGCGGTGGCTCCTCCACTTTGTACATCAACGATGGAAAGCACGGAATGATAAACTTCCCGTCGGATAACGGGAAGTTCGATCATTATGGCGAGCGCCGTGTAGCGAGCGCCGTATTGCTGTTCTTGGAGTAATTACTCAACCACTTTTCTGCTCTCTGCTTGCAGCACCTCTTTGGTAACAGCGTCGTAAATGTAAGTTACGATAGTGCAGTTCTGGTAGTTGATATCTTGTTTCAGTGTGTTGAAATCAAGTTTGTATGATTTTGTGTAGGCGGAATCCTTTTCAACGATACCGTTTTCATTCAAATAAGCGCCATAAGTGCCGTTCAGGCTGGCTCTCAAGGCATGATGATGAACATAGTCGGGAATGGTAACGTTATTGTCCAATTGCGGCGAAACGATGCCGTCTTCAATCATCACAACGCAGAGCATAATAGGATTCTCATATTCGGAGAAAATGGTGGTTTTGGTATGTGCCACCATAGTTCTTTTCGTTTCGTCATATTGGTTTATAATCTGAATGCCAGCTACAATTTGGCTTTTATCTACAGCGTTTATCTGTCCGTCCCAATCGCGATAGAAAGAGATCCAGGAGGTTCCCTTCTTCACACGGTTAACCATAGCGCAAGGCACCGAGTTGACACCAAAATCGCTGTATAATTGGTCGCCAGTTTCTGTGCGGAAGTCGTAAGTATAAGGCTCCTCGCGAGGAGCTGCGAGACCGCCGGCATGAATGGTAATAGGAACCAGCAAGTCGCCATATTGGTCAATCAGACCTTCCAGTACGCGGTGGCCTTTTTCGGGACAGTTAGTGCAATAGTGTCCGGTAAATTCTTCAAATAAGACTTTTCTAATGACAGAATCCTTATTCAAATCAGGAAAATCCACCTCTGTTTTCTCTTCATTGTTAGGCTCCAAACGAGGACCTTCAATAATATCGCAAGAAGCAAATAAAAAGACCAATATGCTGAATATTCCCAATACCTTTTTCATATCTTTATATCTTAATATATTCATAATCATAATATTAGAACGATGTGGTAACCGAAAGGCCTAAACCGTAAGAGGCGGGCACGGTACGGCAAACGCCGCCCACACAGAGGATGCCTTCACGGGTTTTTCCGTACGACAACGCGATTCTTGTAGTTTTAATCGCAAAAGCAGCGGAAATATTGTAGTAATGAATACGGCGCGATTTGTCAGCATTGCCGTAGTTCCATTGGTCGCCAATGGAGATGAACCAGTGCGGATTGATGGAGTATTCGAGCATGGCATAAACCCAGCTGCCAAGATCGTCTTTCGAGTAGAGGTGCTGTGCTTCGAGTCGCAGCGCGTGCTTGCTGTTGATCTTGCAGGTGAGGTCGACAGCCACATTGTGACCGTGGAACATGCCGCCATGTCCTTGCAATACTTCCATATTGTAAATCAGCCAGTTATAAGCCACAATCAATTTCCAGCGCTTGTCAAACTTTCGACTTATTTCCACACCTAAATCCTGATACAGCAACTCTTTACCCCACTTAAAGAAGTTGGAGGTGTAGCCGTCGGTGCCGCTTTGCGAGCCTGTGATAGAGTCGATGGGCAGCATGGTTTTGTCGATGGTATGGTAGCGGGCGTAGTTCAGGGTGATGTCGGTGCCATACTTGCCGCCAATCTTGGTCTTTTTGGGTATCTGATAGTTGATCTGGCACTGGGCTCCCACTTGGCCGTTGGGCTGACTGGCATAGCTATAGTTGCTAATCAACTGGTAGGAGTACTGTCGGTTGATGGCCGGTATATAGTTGATATTGAGTAATGCCAGGTTGGCTGGTGTTCCTCTCTGCGAGCGGAAGTCCATATTGTCGGCGCGGATGAAGGAGGTGGAAATGCCGAAGCCTTTCATCGAATAGGTGAGCGATGCAAATAGAGCGTCGCCAGGCTTGTAGATATACTCGTTGGTGGCGTTGGGGTCGTTTATTTTGCGGGCATATTCGCCTTCAAAACGCAGTCCCTTCCATCCGAAATTGAGTCGTGCACCCCAGGTGGCCACGTTCTGTGGCAGGATGAAGGTGGGGTCCTCGTCTTTCTCATATTTGCTCACGAAGCTGGCACCCAAAGAGGTACTGAAGCCTTTTTCCGACATCTGCGGAATTAACTCTGTCAGAGATATTTCGCCGTCAATGCCGCGCACATGGTCTTTACGTTTCAGATATTCGAAATCGAAATTCTTGCGTTGGATGCCCCACACGCCTTTCAGGGTGATACCTTTGTAGGGGGTCACTTTCACGCGGGCGCCCAAGATGCTGTTGTCGATGCCGAGATACTTGTCTTCGTAGGTTCTCAAGGTCAGTCCGGAGCCGAATTGTTCATAGAAAGTACCGGCAGTCACCTGGATAAAGTCGTTTTTATAGTCGGCAAAATAGTGGGTGATGCCATGGCCTTTATAGCCTATATCTTCAAAGTCGATCAGCGGGTAAAGGTAAAACTCGTACCTCATGCCGGCCGTGAAACCACCATTGGTATATTGAAGGTACATGTACGAGTTGGCTCTCACTTTTGAGTCCACCTTGTCGGCCCCGATCAGTGAGTCGGGGATATAGAACATGCCATTCAGCATAAAATCTCCGCTGATGGTTCCTTTCCCTACGGGGATTTGGGCCTTGAGCGGAGATGAGAAGCTGATGAAAGCAAGAATAAAGACGAATGTTTTAAGCGAACGGAATAAAAATCTCATCATTCAGGTTTATTTTTGATTCACTAATCCTTTTACAATTTCATAAACTTCCTCTTCTGAACCGGGGGCGTAGGAGGTGTGTTTCCAAACAATCTCTCTGTTGCCGTTCAGGATGCAGAGGAAGGGCACGTCCACTACGTTCATGGCGCGCTTGAAGTCGGAGTTGATATCCAACAGAACTTCGTATTCCCAGTTCTTTCCATTGACGAAAGGCTCAACGCGAGCGGCGGTCTTCACGTCGTCAATCGAGATGGCATAGAGTTTTACGCCGGTCTCTTCCACCCACTCGTCGTACACGTCGGCAATGGCCAACAATTCGGCGATACAGGGTTTGCACCAGGTAGCCCACAAGCTGATGATGATGGGCTTGCCGTCGTTGTCGATATTGATGGTGTTGAAGGATTGTCCGTCCAAAGCTTTGATATCCACTGAAGGAATGGTGGCCAATTTCTTCTCTTTGGTTTCTTCTTGACCGAAAGAAAGAAGCGTGCAAGAAATCAGGAGGATGAAGAGAGCTAATTTTTTCATGATGTTTGTTTTTATTTGTTCGCAAAAATAATAAAAATCCGTTTTAAAGCGCAAGGTTTTGATGATTATCTATTTTGAATGATTTGTCATGCTAATTTTTGTATTTTTGTCGTTCGTTTTGAGACTGTCGTTATGATTACTTTCAATTTCCAATATCAATTTCGTTTTGTCAAGCGTACACTATATAGACTTTGGATAGGCAAGATGGTTCAATCCAAAAACAAAAAAATAGGCGATGTGAACTATATTTTTTGTGATGATGCGTACTTGTTGGAGATCAACCAGCAATATTTGCAACACGACACCTATACCGACATTATCACGTTTGACTATTGCGAAGGGGATGTTTTGAACGGCGATATTTTCATCAGCGTGGAACGGGTCCGCGAAAATGCGCAGCAATATTCGGTCACTTTCCAAGAGGAGTTGGTCCGCGTGATGGCGCACGGCATTTTGCATTTATGTGGCTATAAAGATAAGAAAAAAGCGGAAGCCGAAGAGATGAGGAAACAGGAAAAATGGGCTATTGAATTGTACGAAAAAATGGCAGTTGATAATTGTAAAAAATAGATTTATTGATAATTAGCTTATATATTCCACGTGGAATATCTGAAGTTTTTAGAGGTTGATATATGGAATTATCGTATGACATAGTGGTAGTTGGCGCAGGACATGCGGGTTGTGAGGCAGCGGTGGCGGCAGCCAAAATGGGCTCCAAAACACTGCTCATCTCCATGAACCTTTCTCTGGTGGCACAGATGTCGTGCAACCCTGCCATGGGTGGTATCGCCAAAGGGCAGATTGTGCGAGAGATTGATGCTCTGGGTGGCATGTCGGGCGTTGTTACCGACCATACGATGATACAGTTCCGTATGTTGAATCGTTCCAAGGGTCCCGCCATGTGGAGTCCGAGGGCACAGTGCGACAAGATGCAGTTCTCGCTTTTTTGGCGCTCCGTACTCGAAAACCAGCCCAATTTGCATCTTCGCCAGGATACCGTAACCGACATTGTGATGGAGAACGGTGCGGCTGTGGGTGTGGTTACCTTGCAAGGATTGACCGTCAGAGCCTCCAAGATAATTTTGACCAACGGCACCTTTTTAAACGGCAGAATCCATATAGGCAAATTGAATTTTTCGGGTGGCCGCATGGGCGAAGCCTCGTCGTTGAATTTGTCGGATAAATTGAAAGAGGCTGGCATCACAGTGCGCAAATTGAAAACTGGAACGCCGGTGCGCATAGATGGTCGCTCGGTGGATTTTTCAAAGATGGAAGAACAAAAAGGCGATGATCAGCCTGGCTGTTTTTCGTTTACCCCCACCCCGCCTCTGCGAGATCAACGCAGTTGCTGGATAACCTATACCAATACAGTGGTGCACGAAATATTGCGCACAGGCTTCGGCGATTCGCCTATGTTTCAGGGTCGAATTAAGGGAGTTGGGCCGCGCTATTGCCCCTCTATAGAGGATAAAATTGAGCGTTTTTCCGAGCGCGACAGGCACCAGTTGTTTTTGGAACCAGAAGGCAGAAATACGTACGAATGCTACCTTAACGGCTTTTCATCATCTTTGCCAGAGGATGTTCAAATTGAGGCATTGCACCATATTCCCGGCTTGGAAAAAGCGGTGGTTTTGCGCCCAGGTTATGCCATTGAGTACGACTTTTTCGATCCTACACAGTTACATTTTACTCTCGAATCGAAAGTGATTCCCAACCTCTATTTGGCTGGTCAGGTTAATGGAACAACAGGTTACGAAGAGGCCGCTTGCCAAGGTTTGATGGCAGCTATCAACGCTCACCGTTCTTTGCATAACGAAGAGCCGTTCATCTTGACCCGCTCGCAGGCTTATATTGGCGTACTTATTGATGATTTGGTAACCAAAGGCGTCGAGGATCCCTATCGAATGTTCACATCACGCGCCGAGTATAGAATTTTGTTACGCCAGGATAATGCCGATGAGCGACTTTCACCATTAGGACATCAGTTGGGATTGGTGGCCGACGAGCAAATGCGTACGCTGGATAAGAAATATTCGCAGCGTGCTGTCATTATGGACTTTATCCGAACACATAATGCCGTTCCTGCCGAAGTGAATCCGTTGCTGACAGAGCTGGATACACCGCAACTTTCACAACCTGTTAAGTATGAAACGCTGCTCCTTCGCCCGCAAGTCAACCTTCAGCAATTGATACAATCCTCCCCCGCCCTACAGCAATTTCTAAGCGAGGTATCGGCTACCGATGAAGAGTTGGAGATTAGTGAGATTGCACTTAAGTATGCCAGCTATATCAAAAAAGAGGAAGAACAAGCACACCGCATGGTCAACTTGGAGAACATCAAACTGCCCCCTCAAATCGATTATTACTCTTTGGTGTCACTCTCGATGGAGGCACGTGAAAAATTGACACGGGTGAAGCCGGCCAACCTCGGACAAGCTTCCCGAATTAGTGGCGTGAGTCCTTCCGACATCGCTGCACTGATGATTTATTTGCGACAATCGGTATAAATAACTGAGTAACAGTTGTTTAAATATTGAAATCAAAAATAAGACATCAAAAAAAATTTTTCAAGACGCAAGATTTAAAAAACAAAAAACAGGCTAAAAAAGCCTGTTTTGAAAAACCATGCTGATTTTTAAATGGTTAGTAGCCTCGCTGGGAATCGAACCCAAATTTAAAGTTTAGGAAACTTTCGTTCTATCCATTGAACTACAAGGCCCAAAATTTTGAAAGGCAAAAATACGAAATTGCGGCGCATTTTCCACCATAAAATTCCCCTTTTTAACAAGTCTCATCTATTTGAATAATTTCGTGTATATTTGCAGTTCAAAATTAACGACATGGAAACACATCTTGATGATTTATCAAAATTGTTAATCTCGAAGGGTGAGTTGAAGCAGCAGATTTTCCACACCACCTTAGACACGATGCAGATGTTTAAGGAAGCTGCCAAGGAGTTCGAGGAAGAGTTTAACGAGAAATATGGCGAGACTCACGAGAAGATCAATGTGCATTTCACTCAGAAAAGCCAGTATGAGTTCCAGCTGAAGTTTGCTGGTGACGTGCTTATCTTTCTGATGCACACCAATATATTTGAGTTTTCACGCGACCACGAAGTGATGCGTACTTCCTATATCAAAGAAGATAAGGAACGCTCGTATTGCGGTATGATTATGATTTTCAACTTCTTAGCCGACTCTTTCAAGTACACCCGCGTAAACGACATCGGCTATTTAATAGGTAGAATCTTGATTAACAAGGATTTACATTATTATATAGATGGCAAAAGAGAACTTTCACAGGTGTTGAATAACTTTAGTACCAACGAGTTGACGAAAGAATCGGTGAAAGAAATCCTTTACTCGGCAATCCAATATACCATCAATTTCGACCTTTTGGTTCCAGAATACACGCAAGTGAAGGAGTTGACGGTCAACGATATGATGCAAATTGAGGATCAAGTAATGACCATTAAGACTGGTAAACGCCTGGGATTCAGGTTTGAACCAGACCGGCAGGCCAAGGAATAAAAAATTTGGGACAAACTATTTGTCATGTCGGATTTTTTATTATTTTTGCAGCCGTAAAATTGAGAGCCGCATTCGTCTAGTTGGCCTAGGACGCAAGGTTTTCATCCTTGAAATCGGGGGTTCGAATCCCCCATGCGGTACTTCCGAACCTTTATTATCATTGATAGTAAAGGTTTTTTTATTGACCGAAGAATGCATTGTAAATGAGCGGTATATATATTCATTTTCCTTTTTGCAAGTCGAAATGCATCTATTGCAATTTCTACTCCGTAGCCGCTCTGCAGCACAAAGAGGCGTACCTTTCTGCTCTTTTGAAAGAGGTGGAGATGACGACAGGTTATCTTCCTGATAAGCATGTTGTCACAGTCTATTTCGGCGGTGGAACACCTTCACTATTAGATGTTTCAGAGGTTGAAACGATCTTGAATGCGCTTTCGCGCCACTATGATTTTTCAGCCGACGCGGAGATTACCCTTGAGGCTAATCCGGAGCAGTTAAAAAAGCAGTATGTTAAAGACCTTAAAGCTTTAGGTATTAATAGGCTAAGCGTTGGTGTTCAGTCGTTTTCAGACGATATTCTCCAACTCTTGAAACGTCGTCATACCGCCGTGGATGCCGAACAGGCTTTGCATACTGTTTTTGAGGCCGGCTTCGATAATGTTTCCATCGATTTGATTTACGGTATCCCCTATCGCAGTGATAATCAGTGGAATGATGAGCTTTCCAAAGCATTTTCTTTTCCTATTACCCATTTGTCTGCTTACTCGCTGACGGTGGAGCCCTCTACCCTTTTAGATCGGAAAATCAAGAACAAACAATTCTTGCCTATCGATGAGCGCAAGGAAGAAGACAATTATAAACAACTGATTGACAGAGCTAAATTGTCAGGATTTGAGCATTACGAGATTTCCAATTTTGCCAAAAATGGATGCTTTTCGCGGCACAACTTTGCTTATTGGGAAGGTGTCCCCTACTTAGGGCTCGGTCCGTCGGCTCACTCGTTTGATGGGCAGTCACGACAGTGGAATCCAGCTGATATTCAGCAATATGTGAAGAATATTGCGACGGGTTGTCGTGAAGAGGAGAAAGAGGAGTTAACCGCCGAAATGCGTTTCAATGAGTATGTTATGCTGATGTTGAGAACCTATAAAGGTATTGATATAGAGCACATTAAAATTCAATTTGGAGTTCAATATGCCGATCAGGTGTTACAACATTTTAAACAAATGCCTGCAGTATTTTATAATCATCCAGAGGCTAATCGTTATGTATTGACGGCTGAGGGCATGCGATTTGCCGATAAGATTGCGGTGGATTTGTTGGCTTAGAACTTGAAGAAGTGGCGTTGTGCGCTGCGACAGCCCGTTTTTAAGAAGGAGACATATTCCAAGAAAACATCCGTTGCGGAGGCTGGTTTTTCAAGTCCAAAGAGATGACATAATTCTGCAATTTGTTCAAAATTAGTCATTTTCACTTCACAACACTTTTCTTTTTTCAGGGTAAAGGCCACTCTGGTACTGTCGGTATAGCTGCCGTTCTCTTCACTGGGTAGGGTGGCTGGTAAAATTAGGTCGGCCACTTCTGCAGTTTCGTTGAGTTCGTCGGTCTGAAGAACGACGAAGGGATTTTCTAACGCTTTCTTTATCAGTTGTTTGTTGCTAAAAGTGGCCAATGGATTTTCCTGAAAAATAAGGCAGGTTTTAAAATGGCCATCGAGCAGTTGTTGTTGCACATCCACGGGTTGGTGGGCGGGCTCGCAACCATATAATTGTGTGGCAATCTGTAAATTATCTTCATCAAAAGCATCGCCGCCCACATTCAGATGCGGGAAGATGCCCATATCGAACAAACCCTGCGAGTTGATATTCTGTTTAATGCCCAGTAAACCAGAGGATTGTTGCGCCTGAATGCCCGTCAGCAAAGCCAGATTGTTCAGTTCCTTGATGGTTTCTACAGAAGTGGTGGGCTCGAAATAGATGATGACAGGGCAGGGGGCTTTGAGGAAGTTCTGTACAAAATTTTTTAACTTTTCTTCTTCTATATGAGCCTGTTGCATTACGGCCGAGAGGTCGTAGGGCAGGAGAGAAGAGAGGTACGGCTCCAGGTTTTTGGCCAGTCGCTCAACGAAGATGCCGCGCATAAGTTGGTGGCGGACAATATAGAGATTGACGGCTTTAAAAAAGGCGCAAAAATCTTGTGTATCAGTTTGTTCTGATAAATATACGGTATCAATGCCATTCTCTGTCAGCAGTCGGTTGATAAGTTGCAATTGCGGGTGAGTGGTGTTGCGCTCGAAGCCGAGGCAGAAGCTATGGGTGGTGCCTGCCAGTTCGGCCAGTGGCACAATATCGTTCTTGTCGAAGCAGAAAGCGCCAGGTCTCTCCAAATATTCGAACGAAGCCAAAGCGTTGGTTTTAATGCCGATACGCGTCCATTTTTGGATCAGGTAAAGTTCCTCATTCGACAATTTTCCACCCGCAAAAACGGCCGTCTCTTCGGGTTGGTGTTGTTGGATGTGGGAGCGAATTTGTTGGAAGGCCTCGTCAAAAGTTATTGGAACTAACTGACCATCAGTCTTTTGAAGTGGAGTAAGAATTCTCATGCCTACGCCTTATTTTTGAGTTAGTTCGTGGAATAAGTTCTCCAGACTTGCGCTGTCGCGAGGCAGTTTGTCGATGGTGGTGTCGGCCACAATGTTGCCATGGTTGATAATGATGACACGGTCGCACACGGCCTCCACCTCTTGCATGATATGGGTGGAGAGGAGGACGGTTTTGTTTTTGCCGTATTGCTTAATCAGGTTGCGGATTTCCACTAACTGGTTGGGATACAGTCCT